>QGNH01000558.1_pt1 | contig 45756 bp, 59 predicted proteins | sample 1735481 | NCBI WGS metagenome assembly QGNH01 (sample SAMN09239004, study PRJNA386568) | Viral metagenome, whole genome shotgun sequencing project.
AAGAACCCTGTCGCGGGGTAAAAGTCCCGGTGCTGCATGACATTGAGAGAGCACCGGGCAAATTTTCATCAGACAAATATACGACAATGGCAACAGTTGAAATTGACTTAGCGCGATACGAGCACGATCAGATGATCGAAGAACTTGATTACGAAAAAAGAGAGGAAGATAAAAAAAGCGAACTCTCCGATCAGATTAGCTTTGATTGGGATAACGGTACATTGACTGTTTCCTATCACGAATGTTTTAAATCCGGTGGCTTACTCGAACAGGAAGAATGGCTTGCACTTATCGAGAAAGCGCGAAAAGACATTCTTTTGAATGCAGAAAAATCGGTTTATCTTTCTCGCTGCACCGATGATAAAGCCGATATTCGCGATAATCTTCTTTGCGGCGACGATCGAATAGATTCATTTCGTGAAATGCTGAATGCTATTGCCGAAGGAGCAACAATCTCATTTCCTATTTCCGAGATCAAAGAGATTTTTTACACAAAAAGCACGATCTTCGCCGGAGATAGAATGATGTCACTTTGGAGAACGGCATCTAAGAATATACTTGAAGAACAAATGAGGGAGGCGGGATTTTAATATGAGCCAGACGAAACATCTTTTGGAATTTGCTCAATTTCTCGAAGATCAAGAAGATCATTCGGAAGAATTGTATTCTGTATTAACCAATAATAAAATAACTATGTCAAATCTAATAGCAAAAGAATCCGGTAACGGAGATTTCGAGCCTATTCAACAGGGCACTCACATGGCGCGTTGCATCCGGGTTTACGATCTCGGCACTCAGCAGAACGTCATGTATAATAATTCATCGCATAAAGTGATGTTGGTGTTTGAAATACCTGACTCGCCGATAGAGAACAAGGACGGCGATATAATGCCAATGCTGCAAAGCAAAGAATATACTTTGTCATTAGCAGAAAAAGCAAACCTTCGCCGTGACCTTATCTCATGGCGAGGGAAAGACTTCACGGCAGAAGAAGCGGCAGGCTTCGATATTGCAAAAGTCTTAGGCGTTCCGTGTATGCTTTCAATCATTCATAAAAAGAATGAGAAAACAGGGAAAACCTACGCGAACATCGGTTCGATCATTAAACCGATGAAAGGCGCAGAATGCCCTCCGCCAGCACATGAAATGTTCATCTATGAAATAGCCGAGGGAGCAACGACCACATTCAATCAGATCCCCGAATGGATCCAGAAGAAAATCTCTCAGGCAGAAGAATGGAGTCCTGTTGCCGGGTTCAAACAAACACCACCGGACGATTCAATGCTTATTCCGGCAGGTGAGGAGTATGATATTCCAGATGATTCACTTCCATTTTAAAGTAATTTAACAATGCAACCTATCTACAACGACGCTTCGCTCGTCCAGATTGATACACTCATGGAAGAATATAATTCCTCCGAGTGTACGGATGAGCGGCGCGCAGAAATTGAATCGCTCCTTCTCGGCTTATCCGAGCAAAAAGAAGTTCGCATAGATGAACTTTATAAATCATATTGCAACGCCGAACAAGAAAGCGCAGGAGTAGCACCGTTAATAAAACGCTTGTCTGACCGCAGGGCAATGGCAAATAAAAAGATGGCAACAGCCGAACGGCTCATTGCTTTTTTGCAAGGTGAAGGAAATAAAGGCGAGACTATTTCAGGTGGTAAACTGACATGGAGAAAATCTACCGTTACATTAATAAGCGGCGATGTACCGCAAGAATATAGAAAACCCGGCGAACCAATGCTTACCGAGATCAAGAAAGCGATTCAGCAGGGCATCGAAGTGCCCGGTGCTTATTTGGAAGAGAGAAATAATTTACAGATCAAGTAAATGTTCACCGACGAATTCAAGCTGCAAGCGAATACGCTTCGCGTCGATCTTATGACGGCGGCTCAGGATGGGCGTGTAACTGCACAGAAGCCCGTCACAACAAAGAAGATCATCGAAAGGTACAAAACCCTTCATCCGAAATGGAAACTATCGGAACCGGGTATTCGTGAGATTGTAAACTACCTGAGATCGAAGGGTGAGAAGATCGGCAGTAATTCAAACGGATATTTTTATATGATATGCAAGGCGGACGAGCAACACACCTTCGACCAAATTGAAAGCCGGATAGTAGGTATGTTAAATGCAGTTCATGGTATGAACGAAAAACGCTGCGCGGCGATAGTGAGCCGCATGGCAATAAAATTCACAAGAAAGGCGAATCCGAAACAAGAATTAATAACTTTTGGCATTCCGGCTGCAGTCAGCAATTATGCACTCGAAGAATCAACTAACAATAATGTAATAAGTAGCACCAAGGACGATTCATAGCTTTATGAAGATAGAAGAATACCGTCAGCAAGTCGGCAAGCCAAAAGCCAAGCGCAGGCAGCCTGAGCATGAAGTGCAGAAATCGCTCTTTAAATGGGCTAAAGAAATGACGGTAGTTTATCCTGAACTTCGCTTGCTTTTTGCCATACCGAACGGAGGGCATAGAGATATACGGACCGCAAGAAAGATGGTAACAAACGGCTTGACGTGTTATGCGTCAAAACAGCTTAAAACAAGGCTTTTCAGCCTAAGTTCTCGGTTACAGAACCTTCCGGTAGAAAGGACGGTTCGCTATGGGCTTTAATAAACCCACAAAAAAAATGTCAAAAGTAAATTTAGAGGCTCTGATTCCAAGAGAAGACTTAAATATTGAAGAGGCTGTCTCTGGTAAAATACCAGAGAAGGCAGATGTTGGGATTTCTGATTTAAGAAAAACAGATCACTTTTTTTCAGCATTAAGAAAGCCCGATTTTCAACGCGTAACAAGCGATTGGACTCCAAAGAAAATTTATGATTTTATTAAAAGTTTTATTGAGCGCGATACAATCCCGTCTTTAATTCTATGGCAGAACGATAATAGAAAAGTTTTTATAATTGATGGTGCACATAGAATAAGTGCCATCATAGCATGGATAAATAATGATTACGGGGATGGTTCGATTTCAAAATCTTTTTTCAAGAATTCATTTGGAGAGCAGATAACAGACAATCAAAAAAAGGTGGCTCAAAAAATACGCCAACTTATTACTAAAGATATTGGATTGTACTCGGACTATGATGCTGAAATTGATCCTGATAAGGCATTGAAACTTGTTGGGGCTGGCATCAAAGTTCAATGGATTACTGGCTCTGCAAAGAAAGCAGAGACTTCATTTCTCAATATTAATCAACTTGCGGCACCGATAAATCCGACAGAATTAAAACTTATTAAAGCAAGAAAATTTCCAGAGGCAATCGCAACCAGAGGCATTTATAAAGGCGGCACAGGACATAAGTATTGGGATAGTTTTGAGGACAGCAAACAAAAATCTATTGAAGCCTTATCAAAGCAAATACATAGCGGATTATTTGTACCAGAAACAAAAGCAAAACTTGAAGATACTAATTTGGCTATTGGTGGAGCAGGGGATGCGGCGACGACACTTCCTTTGATTTTAGACTTTGTAAATTTTACTAATAAAAATGAACCCGATATTTTCAAATTTACAGACCCTAAAATAGATACCAAGTTAAAATTAAATAAAGAAAAGACAGAAGAATTACCGGAAGATGTTGATGGAGAATTGACTATTAAATATTTAGGGAAATGCAAATCTCTGGTAGAGACAATATCCGGCGATCAGCCAAAATCTTTGGGGTTACACCCAAGAGTGTATTTGTATTCTCCAGGAATAAGATACAGGGTTGCGGCTTTTTATGCGCTCACTGCTTTTATAAGACATTTGGAAAGTAAGAATAAAATTTTCGATTTTAACATAGTTCGTGGAAAGATTGAACAGTTTTTATTGGATCATGATTATTTTTATGACCAGATAGTAAGAAAATATAGAGGAGTGCCAAAATCGTATCCAATGCTCACGAAATATCTTCTCTTCCTGATGGAGCAATTTCAAAAAGGCAAAACAGAGAAAGATATTATTTCAACTGAAATGCTAACGAGTATTTTCAACTATTTAACAGTTCCAACTGACTTGAATTCTGATTCTGATAGCGGTGCAGAATTTTCTACATCCGCTAAGAATGAAGCTGTTTTTAGAAAATTCCTAACAGCAAAATGCGATCTTTGCGGAGGGTATCTTGATACTAAATCATATAATTTTGACCATACTATAGATGTAAAATTTGGCGGTACGGGAAAGACAAGTAATGCGAACCCTGTGCATTTTTATTGCAATTCAGTTAAGGATAAAATGACTACTTTAGGGATTACTTCCCAATAGGCAATAATTTTTTGCCGANNCTCTCTTTCGCAAGAAGACTACACACTGGGGATGGAACGGGCTTTTTTATTATACTGAAAATGGCAAAGAAAAGATACGTATCTCAACAAATGACACTAAGCTCTGACATGAACTCTCTGTCTGATTTTGAAGAGCGCGTATGGCTACGGCTATTTATCAATACTGACGACTACGGTTTACTACCGGGAGATTATAAGAAATTATTCGAAATGACACACTTTAAGGAAGCAAGGGAAAAAGACTTCATCGAGGCGGTGAATCTGCTCGTGAAGAAAGAATTGCTTTTTGATGGTAGTTATAACGGAAAAGTATACCTGTTTTTTACTCCAGAAACCTTCGATGAGATACAAACGAACCTAACTCATCGGACTAAAAGTGAATTCTCGAAGATTAAAGCTAAGTCGCGGAAAGAGTTTGATTTAGAGTTTTCTTCCGGAAATTTCCAGAATAAATATCCTGCTAAAGATAAAGATAAGGATAAAGATAACTCTGGGGAGGGGATGCAAGGGGAACCCAAATCCACACCGGAATCCGATTCCGAAAAATGCTTCCGGCTGATTCTCGAAGTTCGATCGACAGCAGAGGAACCCGGCAAGCTAACCGAGTTTGAACGCCGCCAGATTCGCGGATATGCTTCGCAGTACGGCGAGAAGGTGCTAAAAGCCATTGAACGGCTTGCAAAAATCGGATGGCGTTGCACACCGGACCAGATCGAAAAAGTAATTCAGGGTAAACTTAATCCTGAAACCTTACACGAGAAAACTAACGGCAAAGCACCCGTTACTCCTATCCGTAAGGAATTGAAGGCTCCTGCGCCAAAGGAAGAGCCTAAAAAAGACATTGCATCACCGGATGAAGTCGCAAAAATCCTCGGTGAAACAGGAATGAAGTTTATGAGCGGCATTTTGCCAAACGAAGCATTACCAAAACGCAAGGGCTTAAAGCCGCTTGAAGAACTTTTACCAACGGAGGAAAAAATATGACACGAGAAAATGATGCTAAAACAAGATGCTGTGGAGGATGCGAACATTTCAGACATAGAACCAAGACTACGGGCTTTTGCAGCGTACCTGTTCCGTTCTGGGCGATAGATGCTGCACAATTTGTAGCAATGAGGAATAATAATGAATGGAGTCTAAAAATTAAACAAGGCACTAACTGTATTCTTTATACACCAAAAACCATCGAACAAGCAACGAAAAAGACATCCGATCTAATGAAAGGGGAATAAAAAAATGAGAGGATATATTATTTTATTTGTGAGTGCTATTTACGGCACAATAGAAACGGCGCACTATGGCTATAATTTTTCCGCTCAAACCGACGGAGAAATGATTGCAGACGGCATAACGCTTTTGCTTATGGCTATTGGTATGCTCACTATAGCTATTGAAAAGAAAAAATAGGTTTAGCGTCCGCTCCGCTTTTGGTGAACTTTTGAACAGGGAATGATGAAAAAAGTAATTTTTACAGAGATAGTTTTACGATCTAAGGTGTTGGGCTATCTTCCTGATGTGGAATATATTTTATCTCGGTAGTTATAGCGTAAGTGAGTTTCGGTTACATGGGTAACAAAAGTGCATGGAAATGTGGCAGGCGGGAAAAAAAATAAAAAGCGACTGGCGATGAAGAAATTTATCTTCTCGGAGAGACGCTAAAGCGACTCATCCCAGACGCTATACAAATATACGCAATAATTTGCACTAAGGCTCAAAAAGAGAAGAAGGATAAGCAACAGGAAGGCATGTTCTAACCCATTATAAATCAACATGAAACTCACTTACGCTATAACTGCCGTATGTTATATCTATACCAATCCAATTCCTTCGTGACCTCTCCGCAACAGATACAGTAGTACCGCAACCACAATAAGCGTCCAAAACTAATCCGCCTTCGGGACAACTCATTTGTATTATTCTTTCAAGTAAAGCCTCTGGCTTCTGTGTTGGATAGCCCAAACGTTCTTTCGATGATGTATTAATAATAGGTAAATTCCATACATCATCAACCGCCCTCCCATTCTCAATTACTTCGTCAATATAAATTCTGTAATGATGACTTTTACCCTTTCCTGCGTGTCCCCAAATCCATTGTTTTCCCTCTTCGTCGGTATGGACTTCCTGTTTCTTCATTTTGATATACTCTTCTTTTGTCCATGATTCCGTAGGGTATTCTTCGATAGAAGCTGAATGAGTTTTAGTATAGAAAAAAATTACATCATGCTTTGAATTTAATGCCCTGCTTGACACCATACGCCTTCCGGTGTAATGCCAAATAATTTCATTCTTAAAATCTCCACCCTTCGGGACGAACACTGCATCTATAAGCAATTTCAAATAATGCGAAGCGGTCGGATCGCAATGAAAATAAAAACTCCCTGTTGGTTTCAACACGCGGTAAATTTCTGCAATCCGAAGAGTCATGCTGATAAGATATGACAAAAGCGAACCGCGTCCCAAAACTTTTTCAAGTCCTGAAATCAAATCTATACTCTGCGAAGTGAACACTCCGCCCGTGTTCATGGCAATTTCTTCAATGCCTTTTACAGCCGCTTCGTCCCAAGTCCACGTATCAATAAACGCCTGTGCCTGTGCTTCGTCTTCGGAGCCGATGTTATTGTAAATTTGATTATAGTTGCGCTTAGAATTAAACGGCGGGTCAATGTAGCATAGATCAACGGATTCGTCCTTAATATATTTTCGTAGCACCTCTAAGTTATCGCCGTAATAGAGTTTGTTCATGGATTATTTGCCGATATGAAGGATAGGGGTTTTTAGGGCTTTTTCGAGTATTTCGAGGGTTTCGAGAGTAAGGTTCTTTTGTGCCGAAAGAACAAGGCTTATGTACGATTTACTGAAGCCTGAAGCCCGTACCAAATCCTGCTGTTTTAGCCCTTTTTCCTCTAAAATACCCCTTATCCTGTCTGCTACTTGGTTTTTGAGCGGTTTTGTCATGGAAAGAAAACTGAAAATAAATGAAGAAAGTTTCTTTTTCGTGAAACTTCGTATGCCTGTTATTCGTTATACTATAGGAAAACAGATACAAACTAACTTTATGGAAAACATTACAACACCTAAGACACTTTTGGAAGCCGTGAATTACTTTTCTAACGATGCTATTTGCGTTGCATATTTAGAAAAAATCTTTTGGGCTGATGGAAAACCTCACTGCCCTAAATGTGGAAGCGATAACGTTAGCAGATTAAAATTCCGTCCGGCGTACCGTTGCCGTGAAAAGGGTTGCAAAAAATCCTTTTCACTGAAAACCAATACGATTATGATTAACTCACCATTGCCGATCACAAAATGGGTTCCAGCGATTTGGTTTGTCATTAACCATAAGAATGGAGTTTCATCATGCGAAGTTGCAAGGGCTTTAGGAATTTGTCAAAAGTCCGCGTGGCATTTATGCCATAGAATCCGTAAGGCTGTTAGCAATGGTTCATTCACTAAGATGTCTGGTGTCATTGAAGCGGATGAAACGTTTGTTGGTGGAAAAACAAAGTTCATGCACGCGGATAGAAAAGCATTACTCCCGAAAAAGAACCGTCGTATTCATGGGGATAAAACAGTTGTTATGGGTATTCTTGAAAGAGGGAATGAAGTCCGTGCAAAGGTTGTCAACAACCAACGCCGTGCAAATCTGCTTCCTGAATTACTTAACAATGTTGAAGAGGGTTCAACAGTCTATACAGACAAACTTCGCTCTTACGATGTGTTGCCAAAGTTCTTCACTCACGAAACAGTAGATCACGCGAAGGGCGAATATACAAGGGGTGAGGCTCATACTAACGGTATGGAAAATTTTTGGAGTTGCTTCAAGAGAAGTGTCAAAGGAACATATATTCAAATTGCTTCCTTCCATACTGATAGATACCTTGACGAACAATCATTCCGTTTCAATTATCGTAAATTGAATGATGCTCAAAGATTTGAAATTGCAGTTGGTAAAATCTTCGGGAAAAGTTTACCTTACGATGTGTTGATAGGAAAAGTAGCTATCTGAATTTGTAAGAAAGAAAAACGGAGCATTCAACTTCGGAAAATAAAAGAGCAGAAAAAGCAGAAACAATTAGCCTTATTTCGTAAAGAAAAATAGAGGAACGTAGCCGTTCGCATAGAGTGTTTATAGGTCATGGCAAACTTAGCAGAAATAGATAACGACACCAAAAACCGTCTTATTGGTTCGGGAAATCTTCCCCTGTTACCCCTTTACGAGGAAGAGCTAACCCCGTCTGCATACATGGGACTTTTTGAAAAAGACCGTGAAGAAATCGAAGAAGTCTATTTTTCAATGCCGCCGTTAGGCATGGGTTTTCCTCGCATAATTGTTCGACACCGTACCCCAACCTATGGATTCTTCAGAGCAACTTCAGCAACAGCCACAATTACCACAGGACAGCTCACCACTAAGTCCAAATCAGTTTTCTGAATTTCTTGAGATTCAGAAAAAGGAAGTTGATCTACGTGCCCAAGAATTAGTTTTGCGAAGCGATGAATCTTTGCGTGGTTTTGAATTCTCAAAATTACGCCTAACCGCCGAAGAGCGGGACAGAAAAGATGAACGCGAACATCAAAGAGCGCAGTCAAATAAACAGCATTCAACATTTCGTTATTTTGTTGCTGGTGCTATAATCATTATAGGCGTTGCCCTATACCTGAATAAAGAACAAATCGCATTAGAGGCGTTAAAATACATGGGTGGATTTTTAGGCGGAGCTGGATGGGTAAAATGGAGAACAAAAGAAAAAGCTCCCGAACAGAAACCGTAGCCGAAACTCACTTACGCTATAACTACCGAAATTTTGTTCGAGAAGATGTCAATGGAAAGGCAGGAGAATAATTCCCCGCCAATGCAATCAATGCGGAAAAATGTTCAAGCCGAGAGACAATCAGCATACGGGGAAATTTTGCACAAAGATTTGCGCGGACAAATCCCAAATAACGATAGTTCCGCGACCTTGCAATGTTTGTCAGAAGATGTTCCTTCCAGATCGGAACGGGAAAAAGCCGAGTCTTTATTGTTCCCGCATCTGTTCGGGGAAAGCAAACGGCAAGATACGTCGGAACAGGGGCTATGTCAGGAGGGACAAGGCGGGTTATCGGACTCTCTATATGCCGGAGCATCCAATGTCCAGCCGAGTGGGGTATTTGATGGAGCACAGATTGATAGTGTCGAATCATTTGGGGCGGATGTTACTTCCGAACGAAGTAGTTCATCATATAAACGGGGTGAAGGACGACAACAGGTTAGAGAATTTAATGCTAATGACGAAGTTGGAGCACGACAAACTTCCCAAGCCAAGAAAAGCAGTTTTTTGTCCTCATTGCCACAAAATGATTCGCCCAGCAGGAAGTGTCCGAAATGTGGCGGCAACCTGACGCGAAGAGCGGGCTTAATTCTCGATCCATTTTTCGGCTCCGGTTCAACGGGCGTTGCGGCTAAAGAACTTGGTTTTGATTGCATAGGGATAGAGCAATCGGAAGAATACGTTAAGATTTCTCGGGCAAGAATCGACGCGATACAGGATACTTTTTTAGACGGTTCAGTAATGGAAATGAAGGGAAGCAAAATATGCTCCTATCACTCTCAACATTGCGTTCAAAGAAGCATTGCAAAGTAAAGGTTGGCATGAATCCAGAACAAGCTATTGGGTTACGTCCGACCATGACCTTATCCGAAAAAGGTTACCCCTAAGATGGAGATGAAGAAATGAACGAAAAGCAATGCACAAAATGTAAAGAAGTGAAACCGCTCTCCGAGTTCTACAAGCATAAAGCAGGGAAAGACGGACTCACCAGCTATTGTAAAAGTTGTATTCGTGAACAGGTTTCAGGTGCGGATGTCAGGCGGAACAAAATTCGAGGCGTTGTTTACTCACAAGATTATGGGATGCGATGAACAGCACAGGAGAATACGAATCAATGAAAGCCGAAGACTTTCAGGCGAAGTTCGGAGCTAAGAAGAAGCCTGCAAAATACCGCAATACGAAGGTATCGAAGCCAGAAGGAATTTTTGATTCAAAATTAGAATACAAGCACTGGCTACTTCTAAAAGAACGCGAACGTCTCGGAGAAATCACGCAGTTAAAGCGGCAAGTCAAATACGAACTCCAAGAGAAATTCACCGATAATTGCGGTAACAATGTCAGATCAATCGAAATGATAATAGATTTTGAATTTCAAGAAAACGGAAAGCTCATCGCGGCGGATACAAAGGGAGTGGCTACGGATTTATGGCTCGTTAAGGCGAAACTATTCCGTAAGAAATTTCCGTTAGTATATCTAAGAATATCAAAATGACAGCTATAATTTGCACAGCGATAGTATGCGGGACGATCATCGTTCTCTCATTGATCTCTGAGAACGATACTAAATTAAAATGATTATTCATAACTGCGCCGTTATACTTCAGAGGATGCAGAATACATTCCCATCACTCGAGATAAAACGAATCTGAACCTTTCTACCTGTACAAAAGGTTATTCCTTACGTGGAAGAAAACACCGCAATATCACCGCGAACCGCAGGATTAAAACCGCCATGGGAAAAGGGGCAGCCAAGTCCGAACCCAGCCGGCAGACCGCGTGGTTCACAAAACCTTACAACCGTTATAGAGCGATGGCTTAGGCTCAAGCAAGGTTCTTTAGAATTGCCGGATGGCACTAAAATACAATTAGACAAAGAAGATGCGGCTGTTCTGGCTCAACTAAAAAAGGCAATCGGACAAAATCAAGTCCTTAACGATAAGGGCATTGTGACGCAAAATTATATTGAAGCCGATACATCGGCGTTCAATGCTATCATGGCATACAGATACGGCAAGCCAATTCAGCGTACGGAGAATGAAAATAAGGAAGTTACCGAGTTCGCATCCGAAGCCGATGAACGCGCTCACTTACTCCAAACAATAGCAGAGATAGAGTTGAAGGCGATTGAAAGAAGTGGTGAGATCGTGAACGAGGCGGAATCTATCATTGCAAATGTATAAAATTTTATACACGAAAACGGCAAATGCGGAGCAGCGGTAAACTTTTCTAAGCATTCTGAGAGAACAAAAATGAGCCTAACTCCCCAACAAGCCGCACTCCTTACAACCGAAGAACTCCGAGCCTATACATCCGCAAAGGTTTCACTGTCCGAGCGGGATAGGAATGAATCAGCTAAATCCTCACTCGAAAACTACATCCGTCATACCTTCCCGAATTATCAATTTGCATGGTATAACCGGATAATCATTTCCGCACTAAATGATCTCATCTTAGGAAAAGAAAAACGTCTCATAATAAAAATGAGACCACGCGGCGGAAAGACTGAATTGATTTCTCTTCGCTCCCCGTCGTATCTTTTCGGAGTAAACCCGGATGCTCAAATAATTGCCTGTTCATACGCCGATAGTTTAGCCGCAACAAGTAATCGCGCCGTTCAAAGAATTATAGACTCACCGGAATACCAAAAGATTTTCCCGCAGACTAAACTTCACGGTTCGCACGTTCGGGCGATTGCGGAAAATACCTATCTTAGAAATTCATCTGAATTTGAAATCGTAAATCATAAAGGCTATTACAGATCGGCGGGCATAGGAACAGGGATAACCGGACGCGGCTTTACACACGGGTTTATAGATGATTATTTCAAAGATGCTGCCGAAGCGGAAAGTCCCGTTGTCCGTGAATCTATTTGGGAATGGTTTCAGGCTGTATTTTATACGCGCCGTCAATCGGCGGACTCTGCAATTTGTATTTGCGGCACACAATGGCATGAAGATGATTTAATCGGAAGGCTTGAGCGCAACATGAAGGCTGGCGGAGAACAATGGAGAATTATTTCCTTCCCTGAGATTTTAGAAGATGAATCGCAAAGATCGAAAGAGGATTTGCGCGAAATAGGGGATGTTCTTCATCCCGAAAGGTTTTCAAAAGAAGATGTTTTGAAAACCAAAGCAATGATCGGCACTCATTGGTTTTCCAGTTTATATCAAGGCAGTCCCTCATCGAGAGAGGGCAATGTTTTCAAGCGCGCATGGTATCTTCAAAAGAACGGGCAGGCATGGCAACTGCCCTATCTTAATGGCGAGATGAAGGGATGTTGCGTTTATTGGGATTTAGCATATTCAGAGAACCCTAAAGCAGATCAAACCGCAGGCGGTTTAATGCTATCCGATAAATCTATGAATGAATGGATTCAGGATATGCACTTCGGACGTTGGGAGATTGCAAAACGAAATCAGGAAATTCTTTCTAAATGTTTAGAATGGAATGAACTTTTCCCGAATATAAAAGTTTACTTAGAATCAGGAATGGGTGCGGGAGTGAATGATGTTCTTGAATTGAAAAAACTTTTAATCTCTAATGGCATACGCGCCGAGACGGATAACGTTCGGGATAATAAAGTTTTCAGAGCAACGAGGGAAATGGGAAGTTTCCAAAGTGCTTCACAATCCGGTATGATTAAGTTTTGTGAAGGTGGATGGAATGAACCCGCGCTATTAGAACTTAGCCGACTCATTGAAAAAGAAACAGCGAACGGGATGGAGTTCACTGGCGGACACGATGATATTTTGGATGCACTCGTTGGCTGCCATAGAAAACTAACAAGTAGAAAGCCAACTAATTATTTCGCTCAAAACTAATGTTTAATAAAAAACTCACTATTGAATGCAAAATCCTACAGCCTGAACTATTACGCCCAAAAGACGTTTTAGTATTTACCTCGAAAACAGAGAGGGATTTAACAGTGCCGGAATTACTCGCACTCCGGCAGCAAGTGGAGGAATTTCTTTCGGGGATCGGTATTGAAAATAAAGTCGTGTATTTGAATAATGCAGACTTACGAATAGTAAGTTCAATGATACAATAATGCCAGTAGCCTTTTCAGAACTTAGTGCTCAAAGAAAACAGCAAAGCGGAATACAAATTTCCGACGGGTCTTTTCCTCTTGACCCCGCTTATAGTCATTTACTTTCCCGCAACCCGCAAACTCTCAAGTTCGCTAATGAAGGCTACTCTCAGAACTCGATCGTATTTAATTGTATCACGCGAAGAGCACAAGCCATACACCAGCCGCCGTTAATCGTTTCTAAAAGAGGCGGCAAAGTTAAAAAGGGAAAAAAAGAAGGTGAACAAAACGATCTCCAGAGACTTTTAGAATCACCTAATCCTTACTGCGATACATCTGACCTCTTACAATACCTTTCGATTTACAATGATGTTGGCGGCAAAATGTATTTCCATAAAGTCCGCGATGGCTACGGAGTAGTAACTGAAATCTATCCTTATCACGCTTCGCAGATTTCCGTTCAACAGGGAACGACGCGATGGATAGACGGTTATTGGTACGATAACGGAGCGGGATTCAGAAAATTTATAGCTCCCGAAGATATAGGCACTTTCAAATTTCCTTCAATAGATTTCCTTAAACCCTATACAAGCACCTCACCCCTTCTTGCTTTAGCGGCGTTAGTTGATTTAGATTCTCAGGTTGCTCAGTTATCGGTTTCACTTTTACTCAACGGTGGAGCACCTCCTTTTGTCATCTATCCCGGCGAACAGGTTGACGTAATGACTCAGGATCAAATTGACGGAGCGATTGAAAAGATCATTACGAAGTTCAACGGGCGGAATAGAGGCAAGCCCGCGTTAATGAACAAGGATTTCAAATTAGAAAAGGTTGGATTCTCTCCGAAAGAAATGTTGCTCACTGAATTCTCTATGCTTCCAGAGACCAGAATTTGCGCCACCTACGGCGTTCCTGTTGGCTACGCTCAAATGCTAACAGGTTTGGAATATGCCGGTACTTTTGCAAATAGAGAGATTGATAAACAAACATTTTATGAGGATACGATGGTATCCCTTTGGGTTGCTTATGGCAGAGCATTCAACCGCATGTTTAAGGATGAAGTTTTTTACGATTGTAAAGGCTCGGATTTATCTATTGAATTTGACTACTCGAATATTCCCGCACTTATGGTAGCCGATGCAAAACTGCAAGGCAAAGTTATAGATCAATTCAGGTATAATTTAATAACCCGTGACCGCGCTTTGGATTTAATTGGTGAGGAAGAAGTTGGAGGTAAGGAAGGTGGAATGTATTACTCGGAATCAACGGGTACGGCATTCGGAACCTCAGAACTTCCCGGAGCGAAACCTGAAGATGTCGTTGCCGGAGCAGAACCCGCAACTAAGCCCGTGACTACAAAAGCAAAGCATAAAGCAGAACCATCATTAAACGGAGTACACTAAAATGGGCAACGAAGCAACTTGGTTAGAGGATGAAGTTCCCGAACAGGTAACGATAACACTTCCTTCTATGCCGACTCCAGAGCCACCGGATGAAAACGGCGTTACAACTTCTTGGAGCGATGAATGCAACGAAGATATTCTTAACGCAATTCATAAGTTACCGATTTATAAAGAAGCCGAGGATTAATGGCGAAACTCTCCCCAAAAAACGACTATACCCTTTCAATCAAACAAGCGCACGAAATAGCACTGCGAAGACTTCCCGACCCTATAACCATAGATGCAATTTACAAAAGAATAGCACGCAAAAAAATAGCTGCGATTAAACTTCCATGCGGTATTAGAATCTCCGTTTCATCCTTCCATACCTACATACGCGGTTACTGAATTCGTTTATACATTTTAGACATTCCGTAATGTATTAACCTGTTTTTTGCTTTATCATTGTAAGAATGAAAAAGCAAATCTTACGCGCCGTTAATAATTTGCAACGACTTACTATCCCGTTAGTCGAATATCAGTCATCCGATTCAACGGATGCAACAGGTAAAGTAAGGGGAACGTGGCAAGGCTACGCTAACTTAAAAGGCTTTTTAGAAAACAATTACGGTTCGATATTTGCCGACGGATGTTACAATGAATCTATTCCTTCATTCTTAAAAAACGGCTTCTCACCTGACTCACACGGAGCCGCACAAAATTTTGAATATACAGTATTAGGAACCTATGGATACCCAACAGCCGCGCGAGAGGATGCAAAAGGATTATATTTTGAAGGGAAGTTCCATTCCGATGAAGCGGCGCAAACGCTCCGTACTCGTGCCTCAGAAAGAGCCGCTGACGGTTTATCCGTTGGAATGTCAATCGGATTCCTTACAACAAAGTCCTTTAGAATCTATCCCAAAGATTACGAAACGCTACTCCCGAAATACCTTGCCAAGCAATTCTTAGCACAGGGCTTAGAAGATGCAAAGGGATGGACTTCCATTCTTATTCGTCAAAAGGTGCAACTCATTGAAAATTCACTCACACTAACTCCGGCTATGGATGCGGCTTTAGTTACGGAAGTACAATCTATGAACGACGGTACTAAAGATTACTTCGAAGATATAGATGAATCGTTGGCATTGAATCAAATGTCATCGTTAATGAATTGCCTTTACTATGCAGGGTATGATTGTTTCTGTAATGAAGATATTCCTATCGAATCACGCCGCGCAAATTGGACGGGCGCACTCAGCGAATTTACAGATAGACTTACAAAGATTTTCGATACTTACTCCGCTTCGGAAACGAATGAAGATGATACGAATGAGATGGCAAAGAATTTCTTCCTCTCTCATTTTATTGAACCAAAATTTTACGGTACTCTGGAAGTGCCAAATACTGAATTACGCGAACGTGCTCAGGCAGTCGTTCTTGCTTATGTAAATCGCTTGTCCTCTCAGGCAGAGAAGAGCGAAGAAAGAAAGAAACTCGGCACTCTATCCGGGAAACCTGTATCTAAGGCTAATTGGGAATCAGTGAAGGCGAATCGCGATGCAATAGTTGCGGCTATGTCCGATCACTCTGATACGATGAAAGAATGTATCGGAAACCTCGATGAGTTTTTAGATAAATATAACCCGAATAAAGAAACCGAATCGCAAAAGATAAACGCGGATGCTCTTAACCTTCGGGCTAAGATTCTTCGCAGTCAAATCGAACAACCAATTTATAATTAAATTTTATGAATGAATTAGAATTCACTACATGGCTCCCGACTGCGAATATATCGGCGTTGGGAGTACAGCGAAGCAAGAACGATACACAGATTCTTGCTTTGACAAACGACAAAGATGCTACGGGCGCGGCTCGTAATATCTCTTCGGAGGATTTGGCTTTGGCGCAAATTCTTTCGACTCAAAACGAAGCGATGGTAGGGAAGAAACTGGAGATTGAAAAGAATCAAAACGCGGCGGCTACATTAGCGGCTAACGCACGTCAATCTCAGTCATCGAATCGCACTCAGGGCGGACAAATGCCGCTTGCACCGGATACACTGGTTTCATTTCCTAAATCAATAGGACATTTGAAATCATTTCATGGTGATAGAGAAGTTCTTTCTTCGCATAACGGACGCAGAGAAGTTTTGACACCGGATGAAAGAGCCTATCGCTTAGGAACATTCATCTTTGGAGCTGTTGCAGGTAATGAACGCACTCGCAGAGAATACCAACAGAAGGCAGAGGGATTCGGCTTGAATTATCTCGCTATGAACGAAGGTGCTGTTGGGTCGGGTGGATATTTAGTGCCGCCTGAATTCTCAGCTGACTTTATTTATCTCGCGCAGGAATATGGAGTGTTTGAAAAATACGCTCGTAGTATTGCCGTGACTTCAAACGATTACAGACAGCCGCGTAAACAGAGTTCGATCACCGCCGCATGGGAGGGTGAACTTGCAACTATTTCCAAATCTCAAATGGGAATAGATCAAATTCAAGTTCTTTTGAAACGTATCTCGTCTTTGACGGATATTTCAAATGAGTTGAATGCTGATTCTATTATCGGAATCGTGGATTGGCTTGTAAAGGACTCCGTTATTCAAATGCAGTCAAAAGCGGATGATGCTGGGTTTAATGGTGACGGAACTTTGAAATACGGTAACACCATCGGAGTTATTCCCGGACTTACTAATATCGCTTCGAATAAGGGTGTTGTCTTGCAAGGAACAAGCACCACATGGGCAGCGCAGACCGTTGCGGACATCGAAGCTATGATGGGCGCATTGCCGATGTTCCCCGGTATGAAGCCGAAAATCTTCTGCCACAATAATTATTACAGAACGGTACTTCGTTCGAAGTTGGCAACGGCAGGCGGAACAAACTTACTCATGTTGGCAGCGGGTGGAAATCCGTATCAGTTCGACGGGGTTGAGGTTGTTATTTCGCAGATGCTTCCATCTACCGATCCGGGTACGGGCACGATTTCAGTTCTCTATGGTGATTTGGAATTCAGTTCGACTTTTGTTCACAAAGGCGAATATACTATTTTCCAAGCAAATCAGGGAGATACGAACGTATCAACAAACACTACTTCGATTCGCATTGATCGCAGAATCGGAATGGTAAATCACGAACTCGGTTCTTCGTCTTTGGGCGGTGCAATCGTGGGACTTAAATCTAACTAATTTGAAAGGAAAATAAAAAATGTTTCCATTACAAACAGAAAAATGTATTCAGATCGTGCCGCCTGTTGCGGATGCGAGCGGTACAACATTAACACTCGTTTCGCCGGGATATTTAGATATGGCGGGATTCCATTCGGTTAGTTATATCGTAAGTTTCGGAGTTATCGCCGCTCCTTTGGCGGCACTTAACGTAACCGAGTGCGATACTACGGGCGGCTCTTACACTGTTATTCCGCTTACGGATTTCAGTGTATCACCCCTGACATTACCGGACGAAGCGGATAACACCCCGTTGCATATTCTTATTCCTATGAACGGACTAAGAAAACGTTATCAGAAAATAGTGATAACGGCGGGCTCGGGATCGACATTCGTTAATGCGATTGCACTCTTAGGCAATCCCGATAATGCTCCTTATGACTCAGTAACACGCGGCTATACATCAAGCGCGGGTTCGGTTGTTCAGGAAGCTCAAGCAGCTGGATAAATTATAATAACGGGCGGGGAAATTCTCCCCGCCTGAATTTATGAATGGCACAACTTACATGGGTACAGCAAACACTTTGTGGAGTTCAGGATGTAAAGAACAGACTGAATTCGCCGGAGATTGCTTTTCAAGTTGATAAAAACGCTTCGAACTTCGATGCGTTAATTCAATCAAAAATAGATTTATCGAAAGACTGGATTCGCCAAGAGCTGATAAATTATTTTCAACAAAAGATACCGACTCAGATCAAAAGTTTTTTAGCGTTCAAAAGAAGTCAAGTTGATAATGCGCAAAGCGAGTTTTCACGAAATTTAGAATTAGCAGACAGAGGACTCGGTTCGTGGAGTTATCCGACTTATGGTTTCTTTAGTTTCGAAGGATTGTTCATTGATATTTCCGGCTATGCTACGTACAGTCAGGTTCCGTTATTAAGATTCAATTACGGCGTACCTGTAAACGGAACAAGCGGAACATTCGCGGGCTTGGCAATTAACGGAGATGTGCTTGCCGATATGCAGAACAGGAATTTGTACATCAACAGAGAAACCGATGATCCGGCAATCTCTCCGATATGGCAAGCATTCGCCGCCGAAGATGCAATAAATTATATTCTTGCACCTTCGCAAACCGAACTACTTCATGCCGCAACATCGGCAACGATTCTGGCGATGTTACAAGACGGCGTTCTTCGAAACAAGACTGGATATAACGATGGAGTCAATACACAATTCATGTATGAAGCGATTAAGGAATGGCGGGCTACTTATAAGACGGACATTTCACGAGGACTTTCTTTGGTGAATATAGATATTTCGGGAAGCGGATTGATGAACGACTGGAAACGCGGATTCACGCGGAACGAACTTGTAATTTTAGGATAAAAAACATTATGAAAAAACTTATTGTAATTTTAGCAGCATTGTTTCTTTCAACGGGAGCAATCGCACAGCCGTGGAATTGGGATTTAAGCCCTACCCGCTATGGTCTCGTTGTTGGTAACGGCAATGCGCCTGTAACATGGACGGCAGCCGGAACAACGGGGCAAGTCCTTACAGCCGTGACAAGCGGAGTTCCCATTTGGAGCACACTTGCTATACCGACGACAAGCGTTATTAATCAAATCCTTTATTCATCGGCTACCAACACCGTGTCAGGTTTAGCGACGGTGAACAGTGCGGTCTTAGTAACGAATGGTACGGGCGTTCCGGGATTTCAGACCGTCGTTTCCCCGGCTAACGGCGGCGATTCGCTTGTCAATCCACCGATCAATAATATCGCTCTCTATAACGGAGCAAAAGCTTATGACAGCGTTGGTGCGGGCACGGCAAATTATATTTTGAAATCCGGCGGACAGGCTGCAAAGCCTTCATGGATTCAATCTGTTCCCGTTGCTAACGGTGGCACGGGCGGAACTACAATTCCAACAGCGCAGTCGGGACTTGGTTTCGGAGAAGTTATTCTTGCCGCTGATACACTTATTACCGTGCAGACATTGACAGGGACACCTCTGCAATTCACTGTTGGTACGAATCAAACATGGACGTTTGATGCTTACTTGACTGATTCTTCGGGCACAACGGCGGGGAGTGAGTATGGTGTATTACTTCCGGCTACTTGCACAATGCTGGTGAGAACGAACGGCACTGTCGGAGGAATCACTGCTTTTTCTACCGATAGAATCACTGCTTCAAATACTGCCGGAATTGCTTATGCTACTACAACAGTCACGCCGCACTTTCTCGAATTTCACGGAACAGTAACTTCCGGGGGAACAGGTGGATCAGTAGTAATTCAATTCCTAAAAGTAACGGGTGATAAATCGGTTATCAAGGCAGGATCGTATATTATTTTTCATAGAGTAAGTTAATAATTTTTTAACGAAGCGGACTTCAAGCATCCGTATAATTAGAATAGGGAGTGCATAGGTACTCCCGAAATTTTATGAGTAGCATAAGAAATAAGACTTTTTACGGCGGAGATGATGCAGTTAATAATGCTGTAAAATTGATTATTTCTACTTTGCAAGCGGTGAATGATAATAACGAGAATGTATTATTTGATTCTGTGAAGGAAGGGAATCCAACTCAGACAGATGATATATACGAACAATCTGACGGCGTAGCTTGCAGAGTATATCGAATTCCCGGAGCGTTTACGGATATAATTTCAGCAGATAAATGGCTTTTTAGAAGATGGATTCCGCTTTCAATTTGTCCGATTTTCAATTTGAAAGTTGACCCATCGAAAGAAGAGTACGTCGATGACTTTAGAGATAATCTGCGGAGCGCGACAATACGGGCATTATCGCAGCCGAACTTTAATCCGCCGAACTCAAATGCGGTAACAAATACAGGGGGTGGATGGCAATTTCAACCGATAGCCAAATGTCCCGAAGAAACTCAAAATGCAATGTATAAATTCGAGGCGAAGGCATTAACGAATAAATCGGATTGGTACACGGCTCAGTTTACAACAGTAATTTTAGTGGATTGCAGATAACATAATAACATACTACTATGGCAGCAACAATTTTTCAGGGAACAACAGCGGTAAACACCCGCAATCCCGAAATGAAAAGCATCATCTATTCGCTTAATACTTTTCCACATGCAACAAAAAGTATTACACTGACTCCACGTGAAACTTCGGAGCTTGTTACGACTCCGTTATTCACGGTGCGTTCGCAGGGCAGAAAGACCGTTTATAAATATCAGTATAAGATTACTACAAAACTTTTAGATACGCGCCTATCAACCCTCAGACAGTTATATTATCACATGCAGCAACCCGTTCAGGCTCAATACGCAACAGCAGACGGGGAGTTCTATACATGGATTCCGAATGCTATTACAGCAGCCGCACAGGTCGCAGGAGGGGCAACGGGGACGGGGATTGGTACACTCTCATGGAAATTCACATGTAACGAAAAAGAGAGATTTGTGGAAGTTACCTATTCAGGTGAAATGAGTCCGGCGGAAGCGACGTTTTTTGATACGAACATTCCCGCCGCTGTTGTTGGTACGGCTATCGGTGCAACGGGCATTCATACAAAAGGTACCTTCGCTAATTTAGCAGCAAATGCTGAAACTGCCGCTTATCAAAATCCCGGCTTTATATCCGCACAGGTTACGAATACGGGCGGTACGGCACTTATAGGAATTTTAGAATCAAGTTCGTTGGATATTGAAACGATAGGCTCACTTTCTAATCCTTACGCACAAACCTATGGGCAGAAAACAAAGCATACATTAAAGTTTTCAGGTTTAGGTGTTGCTTCAAATGATATGTTGGCAGCGCATAGTTCGGCTTTAGAAAATACTACGATCACACTTATTGATCGCATGGGCATTATATGGACATACACAAATGCCCTATCAATAGTCAGTTCAACGACAATCGGAGATTCGTGGGCAAATGGTGCGCCGAAGATGAAAATTGATTTCGAATGCGACGGTATGATAGTTGTAAATCCCGATGACTCGGCTGTCGCACCGATGCCCAACCAAGATTGGGGACAAAACGTAACTACAACGGCAGCATTCAACTTAGTAAATAACTAATTATGAAAGTACAAAAAGACGGAATCCAATACGAAGCCGAACAGATAATCGACTCACCAAAAGACGTGCCGTATTTAGGACTAACGAATGTTCCTGCGGGGCACTGGATAATCTCAGACGAAGTCGGAGCCGTTCAATGTCCTTCGGACGAAGGTTTCAAAGAAAATTACACTCCCGTGACGGGGACTGTAAAAGCTACAACCGTAATCAAACAACAAATACCAAATGACACCGGAGAGTAAGTTTCTCGACAAGGATAATAAACAGAATATTTATTATCTATGGAAAGAGTTCGGCATTCGAAAACAGAACAAGATTCAAAGCGCATTAAGTTTAATCGCTCAAAAGAATCTCAGAACTACGGGATTAGATTTCCCTTCGGATTGGAGTTGCTCGGTATGGCTGAAACAATTTGGCGGAAGTTTTGATGAGTGCCGTGTTACGGTTTTAGAATCTATTATCGAACCTGTTACGCCGAACTCACGAACGGTGAAGTGGCTTTTTGATAATGAGAAGTTAGATTTAACCGAAGATGAAATTGATGCTTTGACTTCGGGTTTTTTGGAGACTCCGCTTTACAAAACGATGGTGATGGCGACGAAGCAGGAGTCATTAACAGAGACTTCGCCGATCACCGAAGAAAAAACGGAACAACCGATAAAGGCGGATTAAGTTTCGAGCGGTATATTCCTGAAAAGTACGCTGAGTATGTAAGATATTTTAACGCTTCGGGAAAAGATTTTATGAAGTTCGTACAGTTGATAGATTCGAAACAGCGAAAAGCGGACTTTGCATTATTTGAGAACTTAAACAGTGCGCTAAATCAGTTTCACGAAGATAATTTAGCAAAACCATAATGGCAATCAATTTACAATATCCAACCGTTCAGGGAATTCAGACTTCCGGGCAACCTCTGATTGCCAATACAGCCCCCGTACTTATCGCGGGCACAGATGGAATTTCGGTTTATCAAATCCTAACCGATACGGCTGGCTCACAGTTAATTTCAGGCAGGGCAGCTGATTCGGCTGTTCGCACAGGGTATCCTGTTCTTATCGGCGGCGGCGGCATTCCTTCTGACGGTGCAGCGGGTGATGTGAACGCTTATTACATCGGCGTGAACGCGGCGCACCAAGTCTCAGTAAATACCGAAGGAAAGAAAACAACTTATTCGGCATCGGCTTCTATTTTTGCTCCGGTTGCAAACCCCACAGATTTTTGGAATATGTTCGGATCGGCTACAAAGACTATTCGCATAACCCGCATAGAGGTTAGCGGGAGTTCAACGGCGGCAACGGCGGCAACATTGACGCTGCAATTAGTAAAGAGAAGCACGATAGGAACAATCGGAAGTGCTGTTCTTACTCCTTTGACGGCGGTTCCGCATGATTCAGGAAATGCAGCTGGTACGGCGGTCGTGAATACTGTTGGCACTGCAAATTATACAACAGTCGGAACGCTTGTAGGACAAATTCAGGCGAGGATGTTTTCGTTTACATTGACACCGTTCACGGCTACGGATTTCCCTGAATGCGTACCTACGGTTTTTGATTTTACAAATCGTAATGAACAGGGAATAGTATTACGCGGAGTGACTCAACAGGTAGCACTTTTATTCAATGGTGCTCCCGCGATGCCAGCGGGTGCGTTGTTCAATATAAATATAACCTACACGGAGGAGTGAGGTTAGCGTGACGCTTTTATGATTCGGGATAGGTTAAAGAGATAGTATCCGTTATAACTACCCTTTTCATACGCGGAATCCTGAAGTTGCAATGTATGACTGGTAACTTGCGGAACGGTATTAAAAACGATAACGTATTTCCCGAATATCCAGTCTACAAATTCGCTTTTGATAGTATCGTGAGTGCCCTCAATGCATAAGAAAACGGAATCGTTTCGCAGAACAGTTATGGTGACATTTTGAATAGGGTTATTCCCAAAGAGGGAATCAGTGCCGGAGATATATTCGCCGTCCGTTCCCGTGTATGTCATCGGATACGGGGACGCATTTGGACTGTTAGAACTGTTCGCAGATATACAGCCAACTATAAGAAAACAAAGAAGATATAAGTATTTCATTTTGAAATGTGTATTGTTAAACAGTCAAATATACAACAATTTTTGAGCAATGTTTCAAAATGATAGATTTCAGGAATGTCTATACGAATAAATTTTCATGATCTTGAGCACTTTTTCGATGAACTCGAAGAGAAATTTAATACGGATATTTTTGAAGTTTGTGCTGCCGTTTTAGTCCCAATTATTCAGGAAAATTTAGATAAAGGGCAGAGTCCTTCCGGGCAATCTTTTCCACAGTATGCTACAAGTTATATTCCTTTCCGCGCAAAATATGGAAGGCAAACATCATTCCGTGATTTATTTTTAACAGGCGGAATGAGAAATTCAATAGGGCTTTATGAAAGAACCGAGAAATCGGCATGGATAACAGTTGGGAATGAATTCCAGGATATTGCTTTAGGGCATATAACGGGACAGCTCGGAAGGAATCAAATTGCGCCGTCTAATTTTTTTGATTTATAAAAATGCCACGCCAAACATTTGGACAGACATATAAGGTAGGGTATGAACGCGCAAATACGGGCACGAGATATTATAAAGGTACAACAAAAAGTGGCATAGAAGTTTCGCTTAGAATGGGTACTCACCCAGCGGCAAAATGGAATCCAGGGGTTGATTTTTATAATGATCCGAGAGGATTTGTTAAGGCATTAAAAGACGAAGGTGGTATTACCACAAGAGCAACGCATAGGCGAACGTTATCTATGTTACAAGAAGATTTATCTACCGAAGAAAATAGCGAAAGAATCGAATATCTTAAAGAAACGATAGCGGCAAGAACACAAGATTGGATTAACTCTTTATAAAATGCCAAAAGTAGGAATTGAATTAGTAAACGAATCTCCGCAATACTTTAATAGTATGCGCGAGTTGCTCAAAAAACAGAGTGACGAACATGCAGCGTTGCTCAAAAAACAATGGGATGAAGAAAAGCAATACGGTGCGAATGTAGGCGCGCTAAAAGCTACGTCATTAAAACAGATTTCCGATTTAGAAAGTAAGCACGCAACTCAGCGTTCAGCTCTTCTCACTAAGCAAGCAAACGAAGAACAGGCACACGCAGACAAAGTTTCTAAATATTTAGAAAATGTTCGCATAAAATCTACACAAATTGCAGACCGTGAATTAACAAAGCAAACAACGATTCATCAAAGAGAATTAGATAAGCAAGCAAAAGCAGAAGAAGCTCATGCCTTAAAGCTGATGAAGTATCATAATATGCTTGTAAAGAATTCGCTTCCACAAGGTGACAATCAGCGTGGGTTCCGCGAAATGATCTCACAAGGATTAAATGCTTCTGGGATCGGAGGGAGATTTAGCTCGTCTATTGCAGGGATCGCAACTGGTGATTTGACCGGGACGGCAGCCGCAGCCGCAGGACTTACTGCCTCACTTGGATTTCTTGCAATCGGTACAAAAAAAGCATACGAGGCTGGGATAGAATTAACTCATCAATTAAAACAAGAAGCTATTGGCTACCAAACATTAGGCTATTCCATAGAAGATTCGCGTAAAAAAACGGAAGCAAATGAAAACATGCTTGCCTCTATGTCTGATAAATTTGCAGTTACAGAATCTAACTTACGTGAGGCTACTGGTTCATTTTTGAAGTTTGGTGGAACATCCGAAGATTTGCGCGGCAAATTGGAACTTATGATCGCCGTTCAATCCAGAACGGGTGAAGGATGGGATGATGTTGCAAAGCAAGTTGCACGTTTAGGAAATCCCGAAGTTGCTGGAAGGTTAGCATCTTCGCTAAATCTTTCGACGGAAAGAATGAAATTGGCTCGGACAGAATCAGAGAGATATGCACTTCTCTTAGAGTTCGTTCGCGGCACGATAAAAGGCGTAGCTGATGAATCGCACGATGCTGAAGGAGAGACGACCCGTTTTATGAGTTCTTTCCACGAAGGGCTTGCAATGCTTGGTAGAGCGGGGCAAGGCGGAGTCTCCCAGATAACGGGCACAATGAACAGCCTTTTCGAGGCGATGGGAAGAACAACCTATGCTATAAAAGATTTAGCAAGCGGGGATGCTTTAGGTGCACTCATGCACATGCAGGGTCTTGAGTATAAAGCAACCGAAGATAATATCTCCGCCGAAGAAAAAGAAATTCAAAAAAGGAAAGAGCTAAAAGATAAAATCTTACAAGAAAAAGTCGCTCTTCAGGAGGTGATTGATACATATAAAAAAGAGGATTCACAGATTGATTTAGCATATAATGCCTCAAAAGTACGATATGCCCAAGACTTAGCGGATGGTCGTCCTATTGATGCGTCGCATGAAGCAGCATACGGACAGATGCTTGAATTCCAAAGTAAAGCAAGAGCAAAAGCTGCTGAAATATACGATATAATGACGGGAGCTACTGAGCCGTCGAAAGATACCAAAAATAAAAAAGAGTCTGGCATTTCGAACCCCATGAAAGTTGCTCAAACCGAATTCGAACTTCACGGGATTCAAATGAAAATGACGAAGGAGCAGATCGAAATCGGATTACTCCAAATTCAAATTAAATATGATAAACTTATAAATCAGAATGCTAAGAATAGTTACGATCAACGAGTAGAGTCCGCACTTTCATCTGCACATGCACTTGAAAGAATAGAAGAAATTAAAGGAGAGACAGAAAAACGAGCAGAAGAAAAACAACTTAAAATAAAGGAAGTTGATTTTCAATTTCAGCTTGCTACTCTCGGAGAGTTCGGCAAAAGACGCGCCGAACTCAATAAAAAGTTTGAAGCCGAAATTGAAAATGCAGAATGGGAATCTCTCGGAAAACTTGGTAAAATGTATTCCGATGCTTGGGAGCAAATCAATAAAGATGAAGAGGAAAAAAGATTCAAGCCAATGCTTGAGCGTCAGAAAAAATACAGAGAATTACTAAAGAAAGAGGAAGAGTCTGCTGCGAAAGAAACAGAAAAAGCAGCGAAGGATACTGCGAAAGAACTCCAATCTGTTTTTGACAGTGTAGGCTCAAAAGCACTTGATAATGTTTTCAAGCCGATAGAGGATAGTCTCACAAAAGATAAAAGTTTAATTGCGGATATTGGCAAAGAGTTTATAAAATTTGGCGAAAAAAAGTTACTATCTATTGTGAGTAAGGCATTATTCCCCGATGAAACCGAAGAGGAAAAAAAGAAAAAGGAACAGGCGAAATATACTAATCCTGTTACGGGAGCAATCAGCGGATTCAGGGCAGATGCAGGTATAGATAAAGCCGCCATTTCTATTACAACGGCTTCAATCAATGCGGCGAATGTAAATATAAAAGGCGACAGCGTTGCCGATGCAGGTGGCGGCTCTTCATTGCTTGCTTCTTTGGATAAGAGTGAACAAGGCTCCGCACTTACTACCGAAGATAGAAGACGGATGGAATATGAGAAGCAAATGAAAAAAGGAACGGGCAGCATGTTTGATTCTCAGGGAGAGAAATTAAATCCGCAGGTTGGAAAATTAGGAAAGACATTACTAAAAAGCGCAGTGAAGCATGGCATAACTCACGGAGTGAACGATTTGCCATTGATCGAGCCGCCAGAAGAAGATGAGTCTGGAAGGCTTCCCCCAGGTTCACCGTCGCAAGCAAGTAATACCACGAAAGAAGCAACGGAGACAGGATTCACGGCGGCGATTGAAAAAATGGGCAATAAAAAAGGCGGCAAACCGGATGTTGCAGGCGGACTTTTGTCGGGAGGTTTAGCTGCACTGAATCTCGCCGTTCCCGGACTCGGTTCGATTCTCGGCGGGGTTGCTTCTATCTTCGGTTCTCATGGAACCATGATTCCGTCCGTTCAATACTTTGCAGGCGGCGGGAAAGCAAGAGGCACGGACACTGTTCCCGCTATGGTAACTCCGGGCGAAAAGATTTTGAGCATTGAAGAAACACGTCGTTATGAAAACATGATGCGCTATGGCTCTTCCTCGAATTCAGGCGGCGGGGCAATGAGCCAAATAAGTATGGCTCGAATGGAATCTGTTTTAGATCGAATTGCACAACACACGGAAAGAAGTGCTAACAAAGAGTTAATAAATAATCCATACGACTCCCGAATTTCACAGGCTCAGAATGTTAGAACACAATTAAGGGGACGTTATTAATGGCTGCACCGAATCCTTCAATGTTGATTTTCCCGCGTATTCCTGTTCTCGGGGGATATTTAGAGACGCGCATAATGAGACTTTCATCCTATGCAATAGACGCATGGAATACACCGTTTTTACCGTTAGGAATTAGCCCGCCGCCGCTGAATCCTTATATATGGGATAAGAAATTTCCCGGCGATGCTATTTTTCTTGATGATAAAACATGCGGCGATATTCTTTACATGGGAGATGAACAAAATCCCATGCCGATTGACTATTCCACCAAAGATGAACTCGCGGGAATACGTGTTGCGAATTTACAAATCATTTGGAACGATCAAGATAGATTTTCTGGAAAAGACGGCAACGGAAACGTCATTCCTTTGCAGTATCTTTTCAACGAGGGAAAAACGTTAGCGCAGCATTTTTTCAATGACCTTACAATCGGTTGCACGTATATTCTCTGGACTACTATTTATGATTCCTATTCAGGCGGCAATATAATAAAAATAACTTTTACGGGTGATATTGGCAAGGATAATATGCCCGACAAATTATTGCTTTTACGCAACGATGAAAACCCTTCCGAACAAATCCGTATTGCCGTTATAACTTTGCATTGTGACCCTTGCTATGACCGCACAACTAAATATGCAATGCGTGATTTGATTTACAATCATTGGCAAGATGGGAATTTAGCGATGCGTGAATCCGACATGGATCACTTTGGAAATTCCCCGCTTCATCCGCATATGAAGGCTTTTTTTGCTGGGTTCAAAGTGAAAACAGGCGATCCGAGTTTTCAAACTTATTTTCTTGATTCGTTAAATATAGGTGATCCGACAAGCATACCTGATACGCAAAATATAGCGGGTGCCATTACCTATGCTCCCGGTACGGGCGCACAAACGGCAATCACTACGGAGAATTATCCAACGGTCGGAGCGTTCGATCCCGTTTATAACATGGATTATGGGGGTGTAGTAGATGGGCAATTCTTCGGCATAATCTCTGAGGATGGCAGGACTGCTACTCGTTGCGACGCGAATTCTTTCCGTAACGGATTTTATGGACTCTCCCTCCGATCTATTATCAATAAAATGGCTCAATGGTGCGGATGCGACCCATCGCTTTTGGCTACGATTGATAGTGGAATAGTTGGGGGTAATGCTCAGTTCAACGATGCGAATAGCGGATACGATTGTTTCGCAACCTCCTATATGGATAAGAATTGGTATTCCGGTTCTGAATTTATTGCAATATGGAATGATCTTTTCGGCATAAGTCCTGTAGGGATAGGCTTAGGAGTTGCCGGGCGTACTACAGATAGTTACGGAACCTCTGCGTCAAATACGTTGTCGGGAGCGATTAGGTGCTCTGTATTCTTCGGTAATACTTCTATGTGGAGTAGCAGTGTCAATGTCAATTTTACCGAAGGACAGGAAGTATTTATTGAGGGAGCCGATGACCCGAATGCAAATGGAATCTGGACTATTGCAAATATTACTGCGAATTATAATAATATAAATGGCATTCAACAAACGGATTTCGATTTAGTAAGTTCGGTATACTCAAAACCTTTAGGGATGCCGGGTGGGACGGTTAATCAATTATTTTCTACTCCAATAACTTTCGGTAAGCAGGATGGATTTGATGTTTTTATAAAGAATTTTCTTTGGCAATTTCACCTAAAACTAAAATACTCTATCACGCAAAGCGGGCAGAATATTGGAATGCCGGTTATGAATTTTATTAACCGTTGGCAAAAAGGAAAACCGATTCCTCTTACATGGCATTCCGGGGAAAAAGGAATCAATAAACAGCCTTCACGAATTACTTCAGACTGTATTAAGGTTTCTCAAATGGGCGATACCGGATATTGTATTTGTCCGGCGGACGGAAAGCTTCCCCCTTTAGAAATTCCACCTCTAAGGTGGAGAACGCATCAATACGGAACTTCTAAAGGAGTATTCCCGCCGAACTTAGTTTTTGATGCTTCGAATGGGAAAAATCTATTCTCTCAGAGTGACGTAGCATACCATAACACTCAACAGATAAGTAATGGGGTTTTCGCAGGATTCAAAATCATTGAGAATACTTTTGACCTTACAGGCAACGGATGGATTCCCGGAAGTTATCTTTACGAACCCTATATAGAAAGTTCACAAGCTAATCCGCGTTATCCGCAGATATGGGATAATAATCATTGGTATGACGTGAACGGAGCTTTTCCTTCGGGTGATGGAAGCGGATTTAATGCTTTGCAGGCTTTATTTTGGAGAGGTTCTTTGCCGGATGGAGGACAGGCAAGCCTACTTCCGAATCAGTTTAATGCAATGTTTGATATTGCGCGTCTCGCCGCTTTGGAATTAGTAACTAATAAGGAAATATATGTAAGGGATTTTATAGGAGTTACTTTCACGGATAACCCGGATGATGAATATGAAATGGCATGGCAAATCGGTGGAAAACTTGTCACTTTTAGAATGACGAATCGCTCTTACGATCAATTAACCGGGCGAATGGTTTACTCCGAATGGGAAGCCTCTCCGATAGATGACAACGGAAATGTAAACTACGATGATATTTCAGGCGCACCGGATGTTGCTTTTTTCGGCGGCGTATCTTCGGGAACAACATCATCAAGCACAACAGGCGGAACGACGGGCGGTAATACTACGAATAATAATACTTTAATAACGAATTTCAACAGCACCTTTAAGCCTCAAACACGAACTCTTAATTTATATTCAGGCGGCGTAATAATAAAAACTCTCACCGCAATGACATTCGAACGTTACGATTCTGTAAATAAGCGAACCGTTGTTCAGTTTGGTTATCCGATTGAATTTGATGCGCAGTCATTCGATACTTACGGAATCAACGCATCACTTCTACTTCATTATAAGGGCACAGAGCACGGCAATGTAGAGATAGTCGGCGTATCCGCCGTAGGTGCGCCGGATTATTGGCTATCCGGTACAGGGCAAATAAAAAGACAGGTGGGTGGCTCGGATGCTGATGATGATTATGTTATTCAGAATTTTGTATGGTCTGAGGATAAGGGTGATTGGCTTTTTCAAAGATTGGCAGAGGTCGCTAATCCGCATCGGCGAATTTATGTAGCGGGACGTTTTCAAATGGGGTGGGATGATATAGGACTAAAGTTTAATAACTTCCTATGGAAATCTTTTGCTTCACCGGAATATACTTTTTCGAGCGATGAATGTAGCTCTGACTCAGACTTAGGAATAATAGGAGCCTCACGCGCAGTTCCCACTTTAGCGAGTGTTGGTTCAACCGTCGATGTAACGTGGGGAACACGACTCAAACCTATGTCTATTATGTGTCAGGCTATTTTTGAATATGCTCATGCAGATACAGATGTTCTATTAGGGGCTGGTACTATTGATACACAAATCGGTGCGCTTCCATGTAGGAATCAAGTGAGCACGGCAGGCGGAGCGGCATCAAATTCCGTGAACATCGGATTTTGGATAAATGAATTTGCAAACCCGGTCGGAACAAGGCATACAGAGAGGGCTGCACGGGCGGATATACACGCAGTAAACGGGCTGTATCCTTTCCCATTATGGACGGTAGAATTTTGGGGATATTGTGAAATTGTTGGAGAAAATGCAACAGTAATATAATGAAAAAACTTATCTTTTTTTTATTGATAATCTTTGCCGCGAATGCCGATGCGCAATGGAATAATACTATACTCGGAGTCGGATCGTTGTCCGGCTCTACTATTACATTGATAGGAACGACATTCAAAAATTATCTTGCAGATGCGCAGCAAATCACTGCGCATATTTACTCTCCGACGCAACCCGATTCAGAAGAAGTCGCGCTGATAACATATACAGCAGCGACAAATTTATTCACAATTAACTCTATTACGATAAACTACTACGGCGGAACATCGACCGTGACGTTCCCAGACACGAATGTTCTTGTACGGTATGACCCTCCTATCCCGGTCATTGACGGCGGAACAGGACTTCGCGTTGCAGGCGGAGGTTCGGGCGATATGATCTTAGCCTCCATACAAACAGTAACGGGAGCTAAAACTTTTAATAATACAAAATTCTTTTTAGAAAATGTTGCGGGTACTTTCAACGGGTCATTCGTTAATACGAATACTGCAAATAGAATTTATACGCTCAAAGATGCTCCGGGTACATTAGCCTTTACATCCGACATAACGGGCACGAATTCAGGTACAAATACAGGCGATCAGACTATCACTCTTACAACGGACGTAACAGGTTCTGGAGCAGGCTCTTTTGCTGCTACAATCGCCGCAGGAGCCGTTACACTTGCTAAAATACAGAATGCCGCATCAAACTCTATCGTTCTTGGTTCGGGTTCTTCTGGCTCCGGTGCATCGTACTCTGAAATTACTCTCGGCACAAATTTATCAATGAGCGGAACAACATTAAACGCGGCTTCGGGTGGAATGGCTAACCCAATGACTACGCTCGGTGATATTATTTATGAGAACGCAACTCCCGCAGCAACGCGATTAGCAGGAAATATAACTTCTGGATTGCAATTCTTAGTTCAGACGGGAACAGGTTCGCTTAGTGCGGCTCCGGCATGGCATACGTTAGCTACGGGTGATGTACCAACACTCAATCAAAATACGACGGGAACCGCTAACATTGCAGGCGGAACGCTCGGTGCTATTCCGTATCAAAGTTCTGCAAATAATACATCCGTTTTAGCGGCAACAGCGACGGCAAGACAAGCCCTTTTAAGCGGAGCAAGTGCCGCTCCGATTTGGACAACAGAAACATGGGCGGCTCCCGGCGCAAGCGGTGGAATGCTGCAAAGTAACGGCACGAATTGGGCAAGAGTTGCAGGCGCAGCATCAGGTACATTGACGGGTACAACTTTAGCAAGCGGCGTTACAGGCTCGTCGCTTACTTCTTTTGGCTCCTCTCCGACAATCGTAACGCCTTCGATCACGACAGGACTTACAATCGGTGGAGTAGCGGCAACGGGAACATTCCTTCGAGGCAATGCTACAAATTTCGTAGCTTCAGCACTTACTATTCCAAACGCTGCAAATGCAGGCGATATTTTTACGGCAACAAGTAGCAACGTGATGGGAGTCGTTGCGGCTACGGCTACGGCAAATAAACATTTAGTCTCTCAGGCGAATGCAACTTCGGTTTGGAGTACTCCGACGTTCCCGAATACATCCGGTACGGTTGGGCAATATGCAATGAGTGACGGTACAAACATGGTATGGAGCAACAATGGAAATGTTTCTATCATTTCGCCTTCGGGAGCAATAAACACTACTGAAACGGTTATTGTTAAGACTGCCGCTCTTGCAGCGAATCGGCTGCTTGCAGGAACATCCATAAGAATTACCCTTATCGGAACATGCACAAGTTCAGCCGCAAATACTTCAACGTTCAACGTTCGAATTGGGACAGCAGGCACAATATCCGATGGGTTAATGGCATCCGCCGTTACGTCCGTTGCGGCTACCTCGGGAACGACCATTCCTTTTAAGATGGAATTTGATCTTGTAGTAAGAACGGTAGGTGCGGGAGCAACATGTTGGGGTGCGGCTACGATAGCAAATACAGGTATAACGGGAATATCGCAACAACAATCGCAGGTTGTTCTCCCAACATTTACGACGTTCAGCACGACAACGGCAAGTAATATCATTTCAGCAACTTATAAAAGCGCAGTGTCCACTACGACAAGCACTTTCCAACTTGCATCCATTGAGTTTTATTATGATTGAACTATCAAGGAATACTTGACAGTTCAATCTTGGGCGAAGATGCTTTTGTGATTTAATGTTGAAAATATCCGTATATTTGTATCATGCCAAAGAAACTAACTAAAGCCGAACGCGCAACCTTGCAAGAACAAAAGGCAAGCGAAGATTTTCCAGCATTTTGCAAACTGCATAATGTTACTTGGAAAGCAGGATGCGAATTGATCAATATGCCGGGAGAACATCAAACGAGATTCTTTTTGCCGGGCATGCTTCAATTCGAATCTAAGTTAAACATTCAAAAACCGAAGAAATAAATGGGAAGTCCTACAAGTGCTCCTAAAATCATTCCAATGTCACCGGATGCTAAAGCAGCGCAGGACGAGCGCATGAATGCTTTTCTGCTTGAAAAAGAACGTGGTGTTGCGGATCAAATCCAAAAGATTTTAGATGAAGGGAATTGCATTATTGATTCACCTATGGAATTTTCTCCGCAGTTCGGAATGCGTAGTAAAGGAATAGTCATTATAGCAAAAGAAAGATTGGAGCAAAAATGAAAAATAAACAACTCGCAAAACTTATCTCCGATGCCATGATTGCCGGTGCGAAAATCGTATCCGATCAATGGCAGTATTGCATTTTCTCAGGATTACAACCTCAAATGAAACAAGGCGAACAGCAACTTGCAATTCAACAGGAAATTTCACGCCAAATGAAAATAATGCAAGAACGGGAATTCGTACAAATCCAACATGCAGAAAAAATGAACGAAGATGAAAACTAAAACTTTCTTACTCTTACTATTTCTAACAGGAATCGGTTACGGACAAGTAAATCGTTGGAGCACGAAAACAATTACCGATGGATTTGTTATTCCTAAAGTTGCAAAGAGCATAAAGATTATTGACTTGCAAAATCTAAAAATTATAAAGGTTGGCAAGCAAACTCCGCGCCTTGCAATGGAAAAAAATCTTATATCGGTAACAGGAACGGTCACAAAGCACGTTCTCGAAGCCGACGGCGATTGGCACACGGAAATAAACGACGGCAGTACAACTCACTCACTGCCATGCGAAGCTGTTGACCCTAATGATAAGATTGCAAAAACTTCACCTTATATAAAAGATTTTATTGCAGTTCATGAGGTTATCAACTCCGTAAAAGTTGGAGATAAAATTGAAATAACAGGAATAGAATTTCAAGACAATAAACATGGAACAGTGACTGAGAGAATTCCTAACTTTGACGAAATTCATCCGATCACTGAATGCCATAAAATAAAATGAAATCCAAACCCCAATATAAACATAAGCACACTCTTTCAGAACTTTCCACTCTAAGGAAAGTCCGTAACAAGGCGCGTCGGTTCAGGCGTAAGAATAACGGACGTTCTTAATGAAAAATCCTGAAACTTTCATCCCCCTTTGGCGAAAACAAATCAGGAATAGTGTCTGTGAAATTTCATTCAGTAGAGGTGGTCAAAAAATCTGCAATGCTTATTTAATCAATGAGGTTTGGATGATGGTTACCTTTGTGAATTGAGTGAACCATTCCCGTATAATTACGTTCTTTATTTCGCTTGAAGTCCGCTTGTTTATCCTGAACAAGCGATGTCAGTTATCACCGCCGCCTTAATAGGCAAGAAAGTAGCCTCATACATCATCCCCGCTATCGTGGGCGGAGTTTGTGTTGCCATTTACTTCCTCACATATAACGGTTGCGGCTCGTCTAAGAACCTCCAGCAGGCAGAGACTACTGTTCAGTCTAACGATTCTTCCAACGCGCTCCTAAAACTCAATACAGACTCGCTATACAACGCGGGACTAAACGACGGCATCTCTTTAGGCAAGGACGCCGAGCGATCACAACAGGCTAAGAACGCTTATAAGACAATAGCTCCGGCGGATGAAAATGATTCAACGGTCATTTCTTTTCTCCTTGCCAAAGTACGGGACTGCGATTCACTGATAACTTTTTACGATATGCAGGTAGCGGACTTGCAAAGATCGCTGGACTCAAAAGACGGAATCATAGGGTTGCAAAACGAAAGGCTGAATAATTTCTCGCGCAACGAATCGGTATTGCATAAGTTACTTGACAGCACCGAAGAATTCCACGTCCCGGTCACTATTCCGGCGCTCATCAAATACGATTTTAATTTGAAATTGGGTTCGGGGATAGGTGCTGTTTTTGCCGCGGGCGCGGAGGGGGCTTTGCGTTTCGGAAAGAATGGAATCTTCCTCGAATCTAAGTTATTATTTCAGGATAAAATCAGGGGGTATTTAGTCGGCGGATATGTCTATAATCTTTATTCAAACTAACCATGAAAAACTTTCCCCAATCAGGTAAAATAAAACGGGCTTCACCATCAGTTTTATCAGTGAAGCCCGCTCCTGAAATCCGGACTCCCCAATCCGACTTTCTGGATAATGCAAAAATACGGCTAACGGGCGTGGATAATGTTACACAATTTTCGATATTCGTTACATAATTCACACTAATGCCAGAGCAAGAACTTATGCCAGAGCAAGAACTTACAACTCACGCGATTCTTCTCATTATGAATGAGCGGGATAAGCGATATGAGCAACGCTTCGATGCTCAAATGGACGCATTAAAAGTTATCGCACAACAAAAAATACAGAGCGGAATGACGTTACAAACGGTTGTTTCCGCACTTGCACTAATTATTTCTTTTGCAGCAATTTACTTACACATGGCAAAATGAGCAACGAAGAAAAAGACATTCAGGACAAACGAACGTTTTTCATAAAGCGAAGCGCATCCGAATGGGTAGCGATTGCCTTAACGCTTATTATTTTCTTAGTTGCAACAGTGCAATTCGCGGATACAAAACCATCACGGGATGAAACAAAGCAGATCGTGAAAGAAAAGATTGAACAAAGGGACGAAGTTATAAATTTGAAACTTGACGCGATGAAAATTCAGCTTGATATTTTAATAAAAAGATAATGCCGGAAAAAAGCTGGTTTGGAAATCTTACACCGAAGTTGCAAAGATTGACAATAATTTTTGCCTTCATTGCAGCGACGGGTTCGGCGTGGGCAGTTTTGAAAGTTGCGGGAATTGACGTGCTTGATTTTACGATAGGATGCTCTTCGCTTTCTTCGCAGACCGAGCAAAATTCGAATGCTATTGACACCCTCAAAATAAAAGCGCACTGGAAATGGCTTAGGCAAGATACTATCAATAGCGATGTTGAAAGGCGCATAAAAGATTTGGAAAATAACTATTGAAATAATGCTGATTAACACACTATATGATATTGGCGAAATCGTTTATCTCGTTACTGACGAAGATCAGCGGGCGAGAATGATTACGCGCCTCGTTATTTCCAATACCGGAACAATATATTATTTAGCCTGCGGTGCGGCAGAATCGCCCCATTATGATTTTGAACTTCAGAAGGAAAAGAATCGCCTTGCATCGGCAGGCATAGGATTGGAGAAATTGAAATGATTTTTAGGGGTGATTATATTGCTCCGCTTGTAGGAACGATAATCATTATTGGCTTAGTGGTATATTTTTGTATTACAGCAAAGAAAAAATAATGACAGCACCGCAAGAACTTATTGATAATCTCAAATTCCGAGAGGAATGGAGAACGAAAGTATATCTTGACTCTCTCGGCAAACCGACCGTTGGCATGGGACATCTCCTTACGCAAGGGGAGAGGTCGTTGTATGCTGTTGGCAATACCGTGCCGGACGATGTTCTCAATACTTGGACTCAATCCGACGTACAGAAGGCTTATGATGCGGCAATAGATGAGGCGGCACAGCTTGGAGTCACAGATCAGAGTTTCATCAATGCATTGGCATCCGTCAATTTCCAACTTGGTACGTCATGGTATCTGAAATTTCCGAATACGTGGGCGATGATGGTAGCCGGTGAATGGGAGCAGGCGGCGCAGGCTGTTGAATTAAGTCTTTGGTACAAGCAAACGCCATTGCGTGTAGAAGATTTTGAAATTGCTTTACGCGCACAAATAGCATGACAAAGCAAATTGAAATCGGCGATACGGTAAAACGCGCAACCGGAGCATCTGAAGAAATGGAAGTTATTCAGATTACCGCCGATACGATTATCTGCCAATGGACAGATCACAAAGGCGAATTGGAGCAAGCCGCATTCAACGAATGGGAATTGAAAATCGTAAGGATGCACGATTCGGAAAAATAAGTTTTTCTTAAAAAAGGAAGGATAAAAAGATGAAACATATTATACGATTCACGGTGGGTTTTGTAGCGATGATTATCATTGCTGCTTTGTGCTTATTCGCTATTTGCGCGTTCGCTCAGGAGCGTTTTCTGCCTTCCATTGCCGGTATAGATGTTGTCCCAACGTATCAGAATGCTTCGTTGCATGACGGTATTTCGGCAACGATGATAAGCCCTATTGGAGTGGAACAAGTTCTTTATTTTGATTTAGGATATTGGCTTCCCGCAAATACTCCGATCATCGTAAATATCTATTCATCTATTCCGCCCGGAAGTAACTTACTTCTTGCCGCTCTTATTGATGAACCGATTGAGAATGCGCATCAGTGGGAATCGAATGTAGTCTATGAACGAGGTGATCCGTCTATGTTTGATTCATCGAACGAGTATTCGCAGCGTTTCATTTGCCCATTTGCAGTCAGGCATCTTTGCTTGATTAGGCATCGCGAAACATTGACAAATAACATTATACTTCTAAGCGGGATATTCGTCCCTGCAACATGGCGCAAAGAAAACGGAATGGATGTAACCGTTGATGCTCTATCCGTTGGAGAGAAAATTCAATCTATATTGCCGCGAACGTGGCGGATGCAATATGGGCACGTCACTATTGCTAATACGGCGCAGGGGAAAACTTTGAAATAATTTTTGTTCACTAATATAAAATAAATACAATGTTCAACGTTAAAATGATTCTCGGTTTTGCAATTAGCACATTGACAGGATTATTCCCTGAGTTCGCGCCTCTTGGTGCAGATATTCAGGCGGATATTGCAAGTGGCGCGGTAACTACGGCAAATGTTATTCAGGTAGTAACCGATGCTGCAACAGGACTCGAAACACTTCTCCCGGCTGACAAGCAACTTATCATTGACGGCATAACCGTTTTCAATGATGGAGCGAAGTTTATAGAGGATATTCTTGCAACAAAGAAAACTGCATAATGTCAATTTCTATTATCGGCATAGTCTGGAAAAGATTCTTAAAATTCTTTAAGAAGAAACCTGTTCCGGCTATGCCGTTGGAAACTTACAAACCTCTGCCGTTAAAGGTAAGAGGGATAAAAAACTATAACGAGGAATAGCCATGACGAAATTATTAGGCGTTAATTGGGAGGGGCGATTAGCCGCGCTCCTTATGAGTGCAGCAGGATTAGGCTTGCTTGCAGATCAATTAGGTATCGCTGACACTCCAGTTGGAAAATGGATGGTTAAAATTTCTGTTGGAGCAGCGTTCGCTTCAAGTATCTACGCGAAGTTCAAACAGAAATCTTCCGATGTAACAGGTGCGGGAACCGATGCGATAAAAGTAAAATGAAAACCGAAGAAGAATTCAAATTCGCAGCTACGGAGCTTTACAATCATGCGAAGGAGCATAACGTGCCGTTAATCATGGGAATTTTCTTCTATGAAGAGAGCGAAATCACTCCGTTCTTCGCAGGTGAGATTTTAGATCGACTTGCAATCATGGATGTAATTCAGGAGCAGCACAGTATTTCCATTGAACAAGAAATCATTCGGTTAAAGGAAGCAAACAAAATTTTGATTGAAGAAATGAAATGAACCCTTTCAATACAATCATTTTAGGATTTGGCAGAGATTGGTATTTCCAACCTGCGGGAAATTATTCTCCGGTTGTTGTCTTTCCTATCGTTTCAAGTGATACGGGTTCACCTATTATCTTAACAACGAATGGAAATCATACGATTCAAACGAACGATAAAGTAGTTGTCTATCTTCATTCTGGAAACAATGGAATCTTCGGAACGAATAGAGGCAACTGGACGGCTACGCGGATTGATGCTACGCACTTATCATTACAAAGTGCGGTAGGAGTGAATGCCGGAACAGGCGGATACGTTGCCAAGTGTAACGACGGGACGGGTGTAACAGGATTAACTTGTGTGATAAAAGATTCGCATACCGAAGGCGCAACGGTACGAATAACGAAGTCAGGAAATTGGGTTGCAAGTTCGCAGGGGATTTTCCTTTTCTATTTTTCTTTTTCTGCAACTGACTTTTCGGTTTTGAATCAGGGACAAACCTATGCTCGTTCGGTTTATTATTCGGATGCTTCCAATAATCCACAGCTTTTAATCAGCGATACAGTGCAAGTTTATTCAAAATAATGGATACACTAATCTATAATACTCCTTACCCCGTTATCGCAGATGCTACATTAGGTACGTCGATAATTTTGGTGAGTTCAAATATCGGACTTTCACTTTCGGATATTGTAAATAATCACACGGAAGTTTTAGAAATCCCAACGGAAACGCCGAATGGAGTTATAACTGCATTCACATTCCTTCACGCTTTTATGAAAGTTTTAGTTGTTACGATCAACGGGCAGGAAATTGATTTAGGCGCAGGCGCCGGAAATTATACCGTTGGAAGCAATCAGATTATTTTTGGAACAGCTCCCGCTACATCGGATAGTGTGAGGGTAACATATTTTTATTAGATGAAAAAGATTTTCTTTCTCATAATTTTTCTTTTTTGCTGCGCGGATTCATTCGCACAACATACTCTCACCGTTCGCGTGGGCGGGACGGGAAATGCAACTCTTGGCGCGAATCAATTACTTTTGGGCAACGGAACCGCAGCCATTCTTTCGCTTGCTAATAGTTCGGAAGGAACAGTCCTGACCATTTCGGGCGGAGTTCCGGCGTGGACTGTATTCACCGGACTTCCTTCGCAGATCGGCAACTCTGGAAAGTTTCTAACAACAGACGGCGCGAATGCTTCATGGGCGGCTGTTTCCGCTTCGGGAACGGTTACAACTTTTTCAACTTCGCTCTCCGGTTTATCAGTTACGAACCAAACGACAACTCCGGCACTTTCGGGCACGTTAGGAATTTCAAGCGGTGGAACGGGACAAGTCACAGCTAACTTAGCACTGAATGCCTTGCTTCCTTCACAGGCGGGAGCGAATGGAAAAGTCCTTCAATCGGACGGAGCGAATACATCTTGGCAAACGGGCGGCGGCGGTTCGGGAACCGTTACATCCGTAGGTTTATCGCTTCCGAATATCTTCACCGTTTCAGGTTCGCCGGTTACAACTTCGGGAACACTAACGGCGGTATTAGCAAGCCAATCACAAAATCTTTTTCTTAGCTCACCTAACGGAAGTTCGGGCACTCCTTCATTCCGATCAATCGTATCGGCGGATGTACCAACGCTCAACCAGAACACAACGGGAAGCGCAGCAACGCTCACTACGGCACGAACGATCAATGGAACATCCTTCGATGGCTCTACGAACATTACTCTTGGCTCAGGGAGTGTTACGCTCGCTCAAATGGCAAACATAGCCGATCAAACAATCTTAGGAAATAATTCAGGCGGAAGCGCGGCTCCGATTGCATTGACCGCCGCTCAGACTAAAACAGTTCTATCATTAGGCGCCGTAGAAAATACCGCTCTTTCAACATGGGCGGGAACTACAAACATCACTACCTTAGGAACGATAGGAACAGGAACTTGGAACGGTACAAAAATAGCCGAAGGATTCGGCGGAACAAATCAAAGCACTTATACGAAAGGCGATATTTTATATTCATCCGCCGCAAACACACTCTCAAAACTTGCAGGAAATACAACAGCAACAAAACAATACCTATCTCAAACAGGAACAGGAGTTATTAGTGCGGCTCCTGCTTGGGCTACGATTGCAAACACTGACATAACAGGGTTAGGCACTTCCTCGACTCATGCAACGAGCGATTTCTTTTTAGTTGCGAATAATCTATCTGAAGGAACGGCTTCGACTATCCGCTCGAATATCAGTGCAGCGCAAAGCGGAGCAAACACCGATATAACCTCAGTCCTTTTGAACCAAACGGGCTTAGTAGTAAAAGGAGCTACGGCGAATGCTCTTACTATTAAACCGAATGAAACAATGTCTGCGGGAAGAACGCTCAATATTATTACGGGCGATGCTTCGAGATCATTAACTTTTTCAGGAGATGCAACAATTTCAGGGACGAACACAGGTGATGCAACTCTTTCGGGTGAGAATTATTTATCATTATCAGGTCAGGCTTTTACCGCTCATGCCGTTGACTTATCCGGCACAAATGCAACGGGTATCTTAGCGGCTGCAAGATTCCCTGCATTAACAGGAGACGTAACAACTTCATCCGGTGCTCTTGGCACTACGATTGCAAGCAACGCCGTCACAACTTCAAAGATAAATAATTCAGCCGTTACGCTTGCGAAGATTGCAAATGCCGCAGCTAATTCCGTTTTGGTTGGTTCGGGAAGTTCGGGAACAGGTTCGGCATATACTGAAATCACTTTAGGCGGCGGACTGTCTATGAGTTTGGGAGTTCTTTCATCCTCTACATCTTCGGGAGCAAATCCTTCGGCAACAATCGGACTCTCTGCAAATAACGGAAGTGCCTCTACATTCATGCGAAGTGATGGAACTCCTGCATTGGGAGTTACAATAGCACCGACATGGACGGGCGTTCATAATTTTTTAAGTGCGGGAATAGCATCGACCTATACGACACAAATAAATTTAGAGAATACAACGCTTTCAACTTCGGGTACAAAAGTTCAACAATCGCCTTCGCTCGAATGGCTCTCGCATGTTTGGAGTACCACAGCAACGGCTGCCGATTCGACATCTGCATTCACGATCACAAATATTCCGATCACATCCGCTAATCCCCTCACTTCTAATCTTACATTCCAAGCGGGTAACGGCGGAACAAACATGGTAACTGAAATGCAGTTATCAAACTTAGGCGTTCTGAATCTTGCCACAGGTTATCAGATTGCAGGAGCCGCAACTTCTACAAACTATCTCAGAGGCAACGGTACGAATTTTGTTTCAAGTGCAATTCAAGCGGGAGACGTTCCAACTTTGAATCAGAACACAACCGGAAGTGCGGCGAAATGGACAACTGCGAGAAACCTTGCAGGGAATTCTACTGATGGTTCTGCAAATGTAGCTTTTGCAAATACCTTCATCGTGCAAGGAACAGCAGATGCAGGACTTTCCGCCGCTCAATTCTTAGGTGCTTTAGGAACGGGCATTGTAAAAAACACTACTACTACGGGCGTCCTTACGATTGCAATAAATTCCGATTTGCCCGTAATGTCTGCAACTGTTGGCGGAGCGGTTCCTTCGCCGCCGAACGATGCCACAAAATATCTCAATGGAACGGGAGCATGGACTGTTCCTGCTGGTGGCGGCGGTTCTATGGCAATCGGCGGAGCGGTCACTTCCGGTACTCTGAAATCAATTCTCTACATAGATGCTTCGGGTTTTCTTGCTCAGGAAAACAGTAACTTCACTTGGGATTATACAAATTTCGCACAGACGATTACGAACACATCGGTTGCCGCGAATACGATTGCAAATGGAATGATTCTTGCAAATTCTCAATCCGCAACATCCGGCAATCAGATGTATTCTCCCTTCCTCTCCTTGCAAGGCGCAGGCTGGAAAACAACAGCAACCGCCGCGTCTCAAGCCGTGCAATGGAATATCGGAGCGGTTCCGGTTCAGGGGACTACGAACCCAACTTCTATTCTTGGATTTTATTCTAACATTAACGGTGCTGGGAATTCAGAGGTATTTGGTTTTACAAGCGCGGGCGGATTGAGGGTAAATGGATCGGCATTGTCGGGGATACTGGTTGTCGGTACTAATGGCATTCTTGCCGCTAATCCGGCGAATAGCATATACTATGACGGCACTAACCAACGCTTAGGTATTGGTTCAGGCATGTCCACACCTTCGACACCTCTGCATGTTCTTCGCGCATCAAGTACAACTAATGCCATAGATAAAATAATTACCCTTGGCAATAATTCTTCCGGCACTCCCGCCGCCAATGCCGGAGTAGGGCTTTATTATACGCTGAAATCAAGCACGACAAATAATCGCGATGTTGCAATGATTTCCGGTATCTGGACAACAGCAACCGAAGGCTCCCAAACATCAGCACTGACTTTTCAGGGCGTGAACGCGGCAAGTGCGTTGACAGAGATGGCGCGACTATCTTTGACCGCCGCCACAACCGCAACCCTCACGCTCGGAGTTGCGGGGACGACGCTTGGCAACTTAGCTCTTACGGGCAATACAAGTGGCACGATAACACTAACAGGTGCAGCAGCAGCCGGAACATGGACATGGACAGTGCCGACAACAGGCGGAACGAAGGGGTATTTATTGCAGACTGACGGCGCAGGTGTATCCTCTTGGAGAGCGCCAAATAATTATCAAGCAACTCCAGCTGACCCTACGGGCATTACAAGTACCACCGTTCAAATGTTAGGGCTTGCGGGTAGCATAACCCCAACAGGCACAGGCGCAGTAATGATAGTGATTTCTGGGCAAGCGATTTCAAGCTTGAGTAGTCGTAGTCCTACTATTCAAATATACTATGGTACGAGTACTGCACCTACGAATGGCGCGGCAGTAACAGGGACTGCGATAGGGAATGTGAGTGGATTCACAGATGGGAGCGTGTCAGGTATTCAATCGACAAGGTATCCTTTTACTTGCAACGCGATAGTGACAGGGCTTACCGCCAATACAGCGTATTGGATTGACTTAGGTGCGGCGGAACCCACCAGCGGGACAGTAACGATAACAAGTGTCTCTATTTCAGTATTCGAGTTCTGATTTTTTCATTTAATAAAAAAAATACAATTATGCTTATAGCAGATACAAAAGAAACCTATCGTTCCTCAGAAAACGCAGGATGGCTTCAGTGCAACGGACAAGAAGTAAGTCGCACCACATACGCAGGACTCTTTGGAGTCATTGGCACGACATTCGGCGCGGGCGACGGCTCAACAACGTTCAATGTGCCGAGCGAGACTTCGCCGACAACAGGGAAAACCGTTTGGATCGCCACATCTAATAATTCACAATGATACCTTCAAACATAACACCTGAATCATTCATCGAAGGCTTAAAAGCCAAGACGATTGTTCCGAACTTCGATGAAAAGGGCGAGAACATTATTTCGTTCAACTGCTAACAACACGGCGGATGCAAGCAACTTTTTTTTAACGGCAAGCATGGAGGGCTTTATGCACATAACAGGATTCGTAAAAAGCGGAACAGGCTCACCCGTTATTTCCATTCGTGGATTAAAAACTACAAGCGGAACACTCACCGTAAAAATCGGCTCTAAACTTTTATATAGAATACAATGAAACAATTTCCAATCTCAGTTGATGTTTTCTTAGCGGAATTACAGACTCCGCAAAATCCGAACGGGAAAATAATCGTAACCTCTCAGTGGAAACTCGATGCAAACGGGCAACCTATTCTCGATGCGAACGGGAATAAAATTGACGGCTCAATTTACACGCTGAAAGTTTTCGATGAGTTCGGAAATCCGTTACCTGACATTGTAAACGATGTTCCGCTTCGCACCGAGATTCAGGCGAACATTACGGAGTTACAAGATATTTTAACGCGAACGATTGCAGATGAGGCAAGCATAAAAACTGAAATCGCTAACTATCAGATCGTGAACGGACTTTATGATTCTATGGCTCCGAAATAAAATGAAAATACTCTCAGGCGCGCAATAATTCCGTATATTTGTATTGGTTCTGATTGTACACGGTTAAACGAACGAGACGGGGGACACTTTGGCAGAGGTGTCCCTTCTATTTAAGGGCACTTAAAGCCTCAAGGTTCGCATCAAATCCCAAAAGCATACCATTTCTAAGGCTCCCTAAATAACGCTCCGCAGATCGAATTCAAAGAAATCTGAAAATAAATGAAAGTTTTTTCTTTCGTTTTCAACCCAAAAAGAGGGGTTTTACATATTTTACTAAGGTTTTCGCAATAATAAGTTTGTTTTTGAAACATTTTCCTTGTAT
>QGNH01000123.1_pt1 | contig 45724 bp, 52 predicted proteins | sample 1735481 | NCBI WGS metagenome assembly QGNH01 (sample SAMN09239004, study PRJNA386568) | Viral metagenome, whole genome shotgun sequencing project.
ATAAGAATCTCTATGGTTCTGGGGTCAGTCATTACGTGGTCGGCATCCATCAACCCCGTATACTTGCCGCGTGCAAACTGCTTCAAGTAATTCCGGTTTGCGATTTCGTGAACACGAGCAGGATCCTTGATCGCGCTACAGTGCGTTACCAATTCACAAGGCTCAGTTTGCGAGGACAACCCATCTAAAACTTGTTTGGGTATCGTCGCGCCGGGCGCAAGTGGCATGAGCATTGCAAGCATTAACCAAGCCCAGTTTTCTTCTTCGTTTGGGGTTGCTGAAGCGTCTTTGAAAAACGAAACTGGCAAATGTCGCGCACCAAAGCTTCTATCTTGTCCCACGTTGGGTTGTGGCTGCCAACTCTTATTTCAATAATCTGGCTTACGGCCTGCCTAATCTCGCTGGCATGTCGGCACACAGTTTCGTGAGTGCAATTGCAATTCACGGCAGAAACCCCCATATCGACCTGAACAGATCGGCGTTGTGGAGATAATACTTGCTCTGCTCTTTCATTTCATTGCGGTGAATGAGCTTGCAGCGGTTGTTTATCACCACTCGGGTTCCCGGCCCGCGCTGCTTGAGCTTCATAATCAGATCCACGTCTTCAAAACCTGAGCCCAAGAATCGCTCATCAAATCTACATCCCTGGGGCCGGAACGCGCAACAAGCCGTTGGGGTAAATGTTACCTCCACGGCGTCCGTTTCCATGTCGGCGTTGGGTTCCATGAGGAAGGCGGCTCCGCCCCTGCGGTCGGTAAGGCGCGCGCTGACAAAGCAAATTGTCGGGTCAGTCAGAAGCGGGGCAATCAGGTCGGAGTCCCAGTTGGGATAGAAGCCCTCGATGTCATCGTCAACATGCACGACAATACCAGCATGAAATTCCCGGCTGGCCGCATCATTCCCAATGTTGCGGTTGTGGGAGGCAGAGAGCTTCATGCACGTCGCCACAATATTTTGGCAGTGTGCCGTCTTTCGCATGTCAGAAATCTGGCCCGCTATTTCTGATGGGCTTCTGCATGTCGGCACGACGATGGCAACGGATTCGGGCTTGTCGCTCAAGAGCACACCCGCCTCCCGAACTCTTCCCAGAACCACGTCTCTTTTGCCCCACGATTCTCGTTCTCATCCTGTCGGTCGAGAATACAATCGCCATACATGCCGTGCACACCAAAAGCGTTACGGATGAAGGCGTAACTCAGGTCGTGGCGCTCGCGGTAGAGGTTTAACGGCACCTCGTCGTATGGACTATTGTACAGAATCTTGTCGTCAATGATCTTGCGCCAGGTGTCGGTCTTAATGACAAAGCAGGAATTGCACAGGTACGGTGGCTTGATGATCTCAGCATAGTATTCTTGCGGCTCCTTGAACTCGTCTGCGTGGGCGAGAACCAAGTCCATCATATACTTCTGCGCCGTCCACGATTGCCGTATGGGATGTACGCCCTTGTTTGGGCCAGGAATCTTCGCCACTTCCCGGTAGTAGGCATCATACTCCCACCACTTTGCTTTGATGGTGTGCCAGTTCAATTGCGAATATTGCGTGCCCCACCTGTCAAGCATTTTTGTCTTAAGGAAAATGGCATACAAAGCCTTGCGCTCATCAGGCGTCAAAAAGGTTTCGGCAAACATTTCAACACTGGGGACGCCAATAGATAGAGCGGGGGTGATAAGAAGAACATTCGGGTTGGCTAAGATGCGTTCGTAGTTCTCTATAATCCAGTCAATGCAGTGGTTGTTAATAGCAATGTCCTCATCCCACTTCATACTGAATTCTGAGTCTTGGTGAGAGGCCCACTCAATTTTCGACATATAGTTTGTTCCGGGGCCTTGTGGAAAAGCCCGGACAACCCATCGCTGCAATTGCGGATGCTTGCTCAATTCCGCCGTGCAATCACCACAAGCATCTGGCGCGCATAGCACATTTATAGTGATCTTAGCGAGATTATCCGGCTTGCATAAACTCAGGAAGTGGGCTACGATAGGTAGGCAGTTGCGGTGGTTGTGGAGATAGTGGACGTTCAGCATACTGGTTTATTCTCCACTTCAGGGAAATCAGATATTGGGTAACATGGCCTTGTGGCGCGAGAAATCGTCCAGCCTGACGCATTCTGTTTCAATCTAAGCCTCCTTAATCCTTTTTGCAATGGCCTCTCCGGTCAATCCAAACTTAGCATACAAATCTTCCAGCCGTCCGCCACCTGGGAACACATCGGGTATACCAATACGGAGTAAGCGACACCGGCAATATGACTCTGCCATTACCTCTGCCACGGCCGAACCAAGTCCACCTACGATTGAGTGGTCTTCAACGGTTACGACCAGCTTGATGTCGTTGTTTGTCCAGCACGTAACTTCATTCGAGTTGAAGGGTTTGAGTATCGGCACATTGCGCACTGCGGTCTGTATCGGCATGGTCGCCACACCAGAAAAGCCAAATTGGGGATCACTGTTAAGAAGGTCTGCCGCCTTCTGAACCTGATCTGCAACGCATCCGGAGAATAGGATAACCACTTCCGGATCCCACGGTCTCAGGCCATAGGAACCACCACGCGGGCGGGGCTTCCAATCTTCCACCCCTTGCCGGCCAAGCCGGAAGTACACGGGACCATGCAGTTCACCTTCCGCAAGCTCTTTTGTCATCGCCCGCGCCTCATCATACGTGGCTGGCTGCCATACTTGCATATTGGGCAGTGCGCGCATGAGAGCAACGTCTTCCAGCGCCATGCCTGGTACGCCATCCATGCCGATACTCATTCCTGAATGTGTGCCGACAAGAACGACTGGGCGATTGGGGTAGGCTATTGACATCCTGATTTGGTCATAGCGGCCGGTCAAGAAGGAACCGAAGGAGGAGCAGAAGACACGGTGCTCGTGCTCAGAAAGGCCCGAGGCAACGCCTAGCATGTTTGCCTCATCAATGCCTACATCCAGGAAGCGGTCGGGAAATTTCTCTGCGAAAAGCCCCATTCCGGTTGTCTTCACGAGGTCGGCGCTCAGGCAAAAGATGTGCGGGTTTTTCTCGCCAGTTTCAACGATCTGATCCCGGAAGCCATCGCGGCAGCTTTTTAGCATGATACCCTCGCTTCTTTAATGTCGAGTTCCTTACAGGCGGCGTCGTACTCTTCTTTCGTCGGCGGCGTCGAATGCCATTTGTTATCGCCGGCCATAAAGGAAATACCTGCGGCTTTCTGGGTGTCGAGCACTATAATATGCAAGTCCTCACAGCCAATCGGCTTCCGGGCAAACAACCGCTGGAACTTTGCTTCAATGTCTGGTATACTGCTGCCATCAACCCGATTGGGTTCATATATTATCCATTCCGATTCATTCAACAAGTTGCCCTCAAGCTGCCTCTTGTTCCAATCAATGATGATGTACAGATTTAGAAGGTTCAAGCGAGCGGCCAAATTCATCCCCTCCTTGATCTGCCCCTCATCTAGTTCTCCGTCCCCTAAAATACAAAACACCTTGCGCTTGCTGCCAGCCAGCTGCATTGCCAGGGCATGCCCTACCGCAATAGACAGTCCTTGTCCCAATGAGCCCGAGGAAGCATGGACAAGCGGAAACCTTGCACTGTCAGGGTGCCCTTGGAGTGGTGAATCAATCTCACGGAAGCTGTCAAGGGAGGCTATCGCGCCAAGTTCGTATAGGGCAGCGTAAATGGCGGGAACCGCGTGGCCCTTGGAAAGGACGATTCGATCACAGTCTTCAGTGACAACGTAGTGCCCGCGTTCATCCATGACGAAAAACCGGAAGTTGCTATACAAATATGCAATGAGTTCGCAAATAGAGAATGAAGCGCCGATATGACCCGACTGCGCTTTGTAAATCATGGTCAAGATGTGCTTGCGTAGCACGTTCGGATTGAGCCGCTTCATGTTCTCCCCTTCTCGCTGCCGTAGAATTTCTCCACAGGCGTTTGCCAGTCGGTCATCAAATGACTCCATCGGTAGGCGCGTTTTCTCTCGGTGATATACGTCGGCTCCACTATCATGCAAGCAACTAAAGTATGGCCGACCCGTGCCAATCCAGAACTCTGCTTTATGGCGCTCAGTTAGAACAAGCGGAGTCTCACGCGCTGGCTTAAGACTGGCAAGATAGGAACCGTCAGCCCACCAGAAGTTACCCGAGAAGTGTGGTGCCGGTTCTTCCCGCCAATCCACGCCAACCACAGGATGCTTGCCTTGAGATATAATCTCCACGCACTTGCGCCATTGCGTTACGCAGAAGTGCGTCATGTACCTTCGCCACTCGTCAATGGCTGGCAAGTCGGTTCCGTTTGCTACGCCCTTCGTGTGGATGTACAGGTACGGGCTATCCTGGTGCTCCATCGCCACCTTGTGCAGAGCGCTAAGTGTAAATATTTCTCCTTCAGCAAGGCTGCAATGGGCAATACGAAACGGCGTCGTGAAGCCAAGTTCTGTCCACCAGTGATTGAGCGCTCCGTCACCGGCAACACATATGCAGACTTCTTCGGCGGCTTCGTAAAGGCCGGACGCTATTACCGCGCCCATGATTTCATTTGTAACCGCAACGTGTCTGCCAATCGTAGCAACGTGGAAGAATATCCTTGGCTTGGTCACTAGTCACCCTTTCTTGTCAAGACTGCCAGCTTGTCTCCACAATTGTGGCTTTGAAGCACATGCGGATGTCAATGCCGCTAAAAATATCGGGGCTGCCGTAAATCAGCCTGAAAAATCGGTTAAAGGGCATTTGGCTCCTAATCAGGTTTAAAGCCCCGCGACTTTAGTCGCAGGGGATATTTACAACATCTCCATCCAACTGCCAGAGTTGCGCTTGGTGTTTATCGCGGAACATGCAGGGTACGGGTTACTTGCTGCATAGTCGTTCACCAGCACTCGCGGGCCGTTGGGAATTCCGTACACAATGCGCGTCCACTGAACGCCGTCCTCCTTGAGTACCGCTTCCGTCACGCCCGCCTCAGTTCCCGGCCTTGAGGTCACGAGAATAATTGAACAGCCATCTGCGATCATTTTGGCGGTCTTCTCTTTGACGCCATCTAGAACGTGGACATCGCGCCAACTCCCCGCCCCGTAAGGCATTCCCGCCTGAGTGGTGCATCCGTCGATGTCAAGGAAATAAACCTTCCGCTGTTGCCGCCACGTCACGTACTTGTCCCAGGTTCCCCAATCGTGTAGGTTGTGGCAGGGCACGCCAGAGAAACCATCGCCGGCCGCCATCATCTTTTGGATCACCGAAGAGCAGAAGACTTCTTTGCTGCGGTTAATGTCAGCCCCATTGAAGTAGCCCAAGAACTTATCGGCGTCGGCAAATTGGTAGGCCCCGCACACATACCAATCGGTGGGCCGCTGCTTTTCCGTGATCGCAGTTACCTTCATCAAGCCCAAACCATTGTCTCCTTCCACCTCGACCCAGCTCTTGCTTCCGCGATCTCCGATAGCGGTTTCACGCCAACCAAGGAACACGGCATTGCCGCCATCGGCAAAACTTATGGGCTTCATGCTGCAATCGCAGTCTTTGACAATGAAGGAACCGGAAACCGAGAACTCTTCGAGCATGCAGACTACGGTGTCGGCTGGGCCATTGGTTTCCCTGGGTAAAATCAAGAGCTGGATGTCGGGCTCCACTTGCTTGAGTATTGACGACGCGCCCCAGACATCCTCGTTTTCCTTGCGGATTGCCATGAAGATGTGGTTCTTGTCCGTGGCTTCGCGCACGGAGTCCAGCGCCCACGAAAGCATGGGCCGCATGTCGGAGAGCGGCCGTAAATACTTCGGCATCCCGGAAGGAAAGCGTCTATATAAGCCTGCGCATGGCAGAAGCACACTGGCCATTGTCGCCACCACTTTCGACATAAACGGTTAAGAGTTGGGTGGCAAGTCTGACCAATTCTTCCGCAAAGCACCACCGCGAGACACGGGCAAGCTGGCATGTGAGGCCCAGCAACATATCGGAGGGTTGGCAAATCAATTCAAAGCCTGAGATAAGGACGTTATTCAAGTCTTCCAGCCACTTAGGACGCGTGGCGGCCTTTCCAGTGGTCTTAATGGACTCCCAATTCGCTGCCGTTGATTGCAGAATCTTCCCAATGTCCCAGATCGGACTTTCAACAGCGGACCACACGGGATCAATCAGCCACCACATTCCATCTTGGCCTACCAAGCAGTTATCGAACGTGAAGTCTCCGTGGGAGTAGCCGAGGGGAAGGGATGGCACATGATCGGGAAGCTGGTCGAGAAGTGCAACATACTCAGCGCGGTTGGCGTCGTTCGTCTTGGCAGCCGCGAACTTGTGTACCATGGCGTTCCAAAGTGCGTCTACATTAGACGGGTCGTTTCTATTGCCATCGGGGTCTTGGGCCGAGATGGTGTCGATAATAGAAAAGATTCTTCGCGCCGCTTCCCTGGTATCCATTGTGGCTAATGCTTCACCCAAAGATTTGGCATTCGGTATGTAGTCCATGGAATAGCATAGGTTGGTTTTGTCAATGCCCCATACGGCTGGCACTGAAAATAGTCCGCTCTCCGATTCAATCACGTACAAATAGCCCATTTTATAGGACTCTTTGAGCAGCCGATCTTCTTCCGAAGATGGGAAATGCTTCTTGACAAATATATATCCCGTAGGGTCTCTGACAATCTCCGCTTTGCTCGGGCCATTACCCACCAACTGCTCATTCACGTCCATTCCAAGCCCCTCTCGTTGGTCGGTTCTTCCGCAACTTGTCAATGAGTTCCTTGGGCGCATCCACAAACACCGGGTCTTTGTCCTTGAGTAGTTGCACCGTTGAATATGGATTCATGGAAAACTTGTACTTCCTGTTCACTTGACGGCTCCATAGGATGTCTTCGCCACGACTAGCCGGCAGTGATTCATCAAGCGGGAACTCCTGCATGACGTGCTTCTTGGCACACCAGTAGGCTCCGCTCAGATATTGATACTCCGATAAATCACACACGTCATAGGGGAGAAGCCAGCCGCCGCCAACGGCGTAGGGATCGAGCGCCCAGTCCCGATAGCGGGAGCCATCTGGGCGCACCATTTTGGTCATGCAAACGTCCCAATCGTCGCCAAAGCGTTCAAAACCAGAAAGCCAACCCGGCTCCAGCGCTAGATAGTCGTGCATATAAACAATGTCGTGATATTTAGCATACTGCGTTATCAGATTTTTTTTCCGCGTTATCCACATTGGTAGCCCGATGGTTTCATCATGCGGAACATGTACGACGCCTTCGATTGGCTCGCCGCCCACGACAATAAGCTCGTGTTCGAGAATTACTTCGTCCCGTATGCTGGTAATAACCTCCTGCATGCGTTCGGGGGCGCTGCCATCCGTGATGATGCCGAAAGACCAACTCATGCGGCCATCGCTTTCGTGGACATCCGCTGGTTGTTAAGCGCTTGTTATACCGCGCTTGAATTTGATTCCTGCCGCCGCATGTATTGTATTTGTCAATTGCAGCGCCCCTTTGTATTCAGCGCCGGAGCGGAGGATGAGCGCAGGCGCTGTAAATTAGACGGCGGGGAAACCGCACGGCTTTAGCCGTAGCGGAGGAACCGCCGCTCCTTTCGTAAAAGAGGCGTTGACAACATCACTTACATGCTCGGTTGTCGGCGGCCGCACACCGCTGCAATGCGTGTGAATGTCTGTGTTTCGGTCCCTCACCCACCGCCGGGCCTCAGTGAACGCCGCACACTCATGCTCGGTTGTCGGCGGCCGCACACCGCTGCAATGCGTGTGATCCGGGGTGCAGCCGAGACGCAGGGAGCCACATTCGAGACAAGGACGCTTGCTCATGGAGAGATCCTTTTGAAGGAGACGACAAACACGAACGGGTTGGCTTTCCAATTGAACCCATCTTTGACGTGGATGGAATCCCAGAGGTAATGGAAGCGCATGGTCGGCGCGCCATCGGGTAAGCTCACATCGTATTCCACGCCTTCAGCAATGGCGTCTCTGGTAGTAATCTGCTGCAACTGCTCGCACCGCACAGCCGTCACTTCGAGTGTGATGCGTGACGCCTTACGCGGTAAGTGGATGGACGGTCGATGTGCCCAACCCCATTCCTTCAACTGCTCCGCGTCTACTCCCTCGTCGGCGTCGTAGACATACGGCGGCCAAGTGTCGGCACCATCCCTCAAGTCACGCAAGGATCTCGCCGGCCGTTCCCAAAAGTTCTCACGCACCCAGCAGATCTTCCCCATCTTCCACTTGGCATGCGTGGCCCACAAGTCTACATTGTCCGTGCCTCTCCATGCTGGGCCAATGCCGAGCGCAACTTCGGGCTGTGGCTTCATCACGCGCCGCGTCATGGTTTTGGTGCCGTTGAGAATGGCGCGCACCATTGGCGCGGAAAATAGAATGGGGGCCTCGTCAGACATCAAGCTGCCTCACCCGCTGCGATCAGCGTATCCTTCTTGAATAAATGCGGGGCCTTGCCAAGGTGCTTGCGCGCTCTTGCAACAAAGCTCTTCCAATCAATTTCGTTGGCCCTCTTGTCATAATTCCATCGGCCAATTTTCCAGAAGTCAACATACTTTCCGAGGAGGTCAATCAACCCGATGGCTTGTTCGGGATCCACCACAGGCTCAAGTGAGACCCATGTGTAAATGCCCATCTTATGTGCGCGCTCCAAGGCATCAATGCGGTCGGCGATAGTGGCGGCTCCGGGCTCCCATATTGCTCGGTCGCTGTCATGGAGGAACACAATAGTCTGTCCGAATTTCCAGTTGTTGCGCTTGAGGATGTCGAAGTCGCGGACAGCGCGCGTGCCACCTTTGGTGAGAACAGTGGCGGTCATTCGGTGCTTTTCAAGCATGAGTAGAACTTCGCGGGTGGCTGCGTTATCGTATCGCGGATACGGGTCGCAGCCGAAGCACAGCATGATCTCGCGTGGGTCGCCGGCCATTTTCTTACACTGCTTCTCAAGTGCATCTGGCAAACCCAGCCGCATCGTCGGGACGTCCGTGTTCGGTTTGTACCACGGGAAGGTTGTCATGTAGCAAGGAAACTTACAGCCGTGGTTGCAGTGGGTATAAATGTTGAGTGCGAGCGGCGCGTACTCGGCGGCTTTGCCTTTTGGTTGGTAAATTGTCCGCATAGGTGATCGCCTATCCGCTGGGGCTAAAAGCCCCGCAGCTTGCGGCGGGTTCAGTTGGTCACGCGAAAATATAGCTGTTTCCAGGGATGAAGTCAATAGCCTTGTGGTAAAATCCCGGTGCATCCACTAGGCACTTGATCTCGTCCGCCATCGGAAAGTCCTGGCTGGCGTTCTGGTGCGCCATGAGAAAATGTTTTGCCCCCCAAGCATCTTTCGAGGCGACATAATTCAAACATGCCGCCGGCGACTCAGATAAGGCCCAGGTCGAGACAAATAAGTCTACATCACCTTGGATCGCCCCCACGGCCGCCAGCGGCACGATGTTGATTTTTCCTGTTTCAATTCCTACATCTTTGTTGCTAAGTACATGCACTTTGCGTGGGCCAAGGATGCATGACAGATACATCGCTTGCACACACGCGAAGAGTCGCGTGTCGATGATGATGTATGTCAAATCAGGGTTGATGCGCTTCCACAACTGGCACATCTTTCCATAGCCGCCACCGAACTCCAGGATAGTTTTTAACCCGTATGGGTCAATCTTGGTCTCTTCGAGAAAGCGGACGATGTGGTGCGCCATGTGCACGGTGTTGCCGGAAGTCACAATGCCGTCCAAGGTCGCGGTCGCCGGGCATCCTATTGCTGATTCGGTGAGCAGCGGGATGAGGCTGTACGACGGAATGGCCTTCTTCAGCGCCGCGAACTCGATTCCAGTGTAACCATAGTCGCCGACGAACATCATCTGCTGGATGGTCTCGTTGCGCAGAAAGTTCCACGGCGGGCATGGCACAAACTCACGTTCAAGCCTCTGATTTACTTTCCACCAAAACGGCGACACCATCGCCGCAGAGTCTTGGCGGATAAGAGAAAGCAGCTGCGGAAAGATAAGGGCAAATCGGCTATGCTGGAAATCTTGGTCATCGGCCGATAACTCTTGGTCGAAGAGAATTGATTCACTGAGCATGTCGGGCCTTCTTGGCCTTGTTGAATGCCTTTTGTATTTTCGGCAACACATCCGCTAGGAACTCACCGGCCTTTGCCGCAACCCAAGAGAATTGCGCGTGTGTCATCAGCAAGGTCGTCCCGTCGCTGTCGGTGTCGAAACTGCCCAAGGGTTCGAGCACATGCCCACGCGCGTCGGCTACACACTCAAATGCCTCGTGGAGCAACGCAGATACCACCCCAGGCCACCAGCAGCGGTTGACGCCCACGCAAATCCACGGGCGGTCGTCGTTGTCGCCGGAACACCAGTTCGCCCCGCGAGTGGTGGGGTCGATGTACACCAGCGTCTTGTGCCAGCCTAGACGGGCGGAGCAGACGAAGATTACTGTCTTCGGGAGCTTCAAGACTTTTTCCTTTTCAACACGGCATCCCGCTCCACGCATCCTGGATCTCCTGCATCGCTGCGTAATCCATGGCCGGGAACTTACCAGCACGAAGCAAGCATCCCAATGCCGTCAGAACACAAAACTCAGATTTTGTCAGCCCATATATATTATGGCCGCCGGTTGCGACTTGGGTTGGTGTTGTGTTTTGCGACACATTACCAACGACTCGGGGGTCAGTTTTGCCGACAATGCCACAAAAGCGCCCGTCTGCGCTAGGATCGGGGGGGGGAGGGGTGGCTTTGGACGTTTTTTGACCAGCCTCGCCCAGAACTGCCTCAGAATGCGTTTTCTCAAATTGAGAAAGTTCGGTGGGGTCAGCTTGATCGACCATAATATATGGGCCTCAGAAGTTGTCGTTGTAGAACTTGGCGATTACGGTCTCAAGTTTGGCGGCATCGAACACGCCGGCCTCACCGCCTTTGTGCCGAATCAAGACGTGGGTTCGATCTTCGCCAACTGGCGACACAAGGTAACAGCCGATCAGTAGACCACAGGTAGCGCGCACGGGGTTTTGTTCCGGCTGCTTGGCCTGCTTCGCTTGTGCCTTCTTGCTTTTCTTGGGCATTAGCCCCCCCCTGGTTGAAATATACATCACCCTTTGAGTTACCGTCCAAATCCACCGAACAAATCAACGAGTGTCTGAACAATCCCGGCACGAACGCGATAGACGCGCTGCTTGCTACCATTCTTGCCCTTAATCGTTTTGTGATCGGCGTAGTCGAGCTGGTCTTCGGTGCAAAGCATCCCGGCGTTCCCAATGCGCCGCATACGCCGCTCGTCGGCAAAGCATTCGAAGACCTGCATCCGCCCATTCTCTTGGCGGGCGTAGTAGACCCTCATTTTGTCGCCCCTTCAAAAAGGGAACCAAAGTGCGCCTCAAGCCTTTTCTCGTCCATCCTCACTCCATCTCTCTTGTGCTCCACCCATAGGCTGCCGTCGTGATACCGGGAAATCTTGTACCTACCAACATCAATTCTCTGCATCGGCAGCATGGGTTGTCCGACCGAGACGTTGTGCGGGTTCGGGACTCTTTGTTTGTGGCTGTATGGCATTTGATTCCTGCTTTCGTTCGGGTGTCAAGAGGCGGAGAACACGCGGATAGCTGTTCGAGATCGTGGGTGGTTTCTGTCTCAAAAATCCTGTGAATGGTTCCACCGTGCTGCCGGTGTTGGCTGCGGCATTGTCTGGATTTCCTCGAATTGCGCATATTGTAAACGCGCCTGTAACGCACAGAAAATATCACTTTTGCCGTCGCGCTGGAGAATGATGCTCTTGAGGTTCTTGTAGTCAAGAGTCTCATCGTTCTCCTGCCCACGATTAGGGTCATCCAATGCTATCACGGCATCGGCGGATTCCACAATCGCCTGCGACTCCTTGAAAAAAGCGTAGATCGCGAGCCCCGCCTTGTCCCGCATCTTGTCATATTCCCCGCTGATCTGCGAGAGAATAATCATAATCAGGTCTTCGTCTCGGCCAATATCTGCAAGGTCCAGCGCGCAACGCTCGACCTCTTTGGTGCGGCTTTCCATGCCGGATATCCGCATACGCTGAATGTAATCCACCACAACAAAGTCAACTTTGGATTTCACACGCTGGGCTCGAACCCTGGAACGCACGATATCTGGCGATATGGCAGATTGCTTGGAGATATAAAGATTTTCGTTCAAGTACTTTCCCGCCGTCATAGAAAACTTCTGCATAGCCTCTGGTGATAGGTTGCCATTGTTGATGTTGGTGGTGTCGATCCTCGCCCTATTAGCCACCACACAGGCGTGTATTTTGTCGATTGGCATTTCCATTGAGAACACAATACCACCCAAACCCTGCTCAAGGAATTTTGAGACGGCATTAATGGCAAACCTTGATTTTCCTGTCTTCTTGAGCCCGCCAACGATGTAAGTGAGGCCGTGCTGGAAGCCATTAATCGTGTTGTCAATCTTCGGTATTCCGATTCTCACACCAGCAATCTTATCAACCTTTGGTGAGGTTACTTTTTCCTCAACACTCTTCATGAAGTTGTGCACAGATTCCTGGTGGTTATACTCGTCTACGGCTTGCGAGGTGATAACCCTTGTGATTTCTTTCTGCATATTCAGCATGATGGTGTCGGCAATATCCTGATTCGCCTCCAACTCTGATTGACTTTTAAGAAGCAGGTTGTTAAACTCCCGCAACCGATAACTCTTTGCTAGGGCGTCAATGATCGGCTGGACGTTGTACGGAGTGCCATAGTCCTCAGCGGCCGACAACACATGAAGCATGGCCTCATCAATCACCGATGGTTCCAATTGGCCGGCTGAGAAATACTGCGCACGCAGCAACTTGTAGACCTTGAGTTCTTCCCCCCAGAAGTAATCCACGGGTATGTCTACAAACTCCCGATGAGTCGCTATCCACGAGAGCGCCTGAAGTTCTGCCTGCTTATTTCTCGTCTGAATCAAGCTCGCTCCAATCCCTCTGCTAAAGCCTTAGCGTGGTAATTGATGGCCCATTTCTTTTCAGTAAGAAAATTAATTGCCGCGCCAATAAATTGCGAATGCGGATATGTCGTTCGGTCGTTGGCGCATCTGAGTTTCCAGTAGGTCGCATAATCTTCGGTGCCTTGAATTACGGCATCCAAATTCTCGCCCATATTATTTGTGAACCAGGTTTCACATTCTGGGTTGATCGCTGTCGCGTTCGGTGGATATGCGCTTTTGAAAAGGCCATAATATATGGGCGGTGTTTTTTTCTCAATAGCTACCCCTACCCCCACCCTCTGGTCTTTCTCTTTAACTCTAACTCTAACTCTGACGCGAATTTTTTTCTCGACCCTAATTAGTCCCTCATTAGACTCTAAATAGTCCCTATTTTCTTCCGGCTCACTCGCGTGTAATTCCTTGATTTTAGACACAATATCCTTACCAAGAAAACGCCTAGCAGAAGGATTGGTGACGTGTTGATGCTCTTCCCAGTTGGTGACTATAATATATGGGCGTTCTTCTACATAGGCCCTAATTAGGACCTCAATAGACAGTAATTCGTCGAGCCATTTAGCGATTAAGTCTTCGGTAACGCTCGGCCGCCGCCTATATATATTGCCCAAAATTGTTCGGATTGAGTAGTCATGAACACCGTAGTCATCACAATAAACCCAAAGCCCGATAAAAAGAAGGTTGGCCTCAAGAGAGATTGTGCTAAGTGGAAGCGATTCAAAGAACTCCGGCTTAACCATGCGGTTTCTTGCCATTTGTGCCTCAGTAAAATAAAAAGCGCCAGGACAACAGGCCGGCAACCGCAAGCGGCTCAAGGTCCACGTTGCGGCTTATTCCTGTTGCCTGGCGCGAGAATTGATTGGGAACTATCAAGAAATACCCTTGAGAGATAGCGGTGATTGGCCCTGCCGGTTAGGCCCGTTCGATTGCAGTATACGTTCTGCCAACGGGATTGTCAAGGGCGCAAAGGCAACTTCCCGTTTTGTGGGCTACAATTCTCCGCCACAGCTTGGTAGTAGCCCAACAATCCCTGCTGCTCCGTAATCAGAGAGTCTTGACTGTCAATCTGTTTTTGCTGGGTCTTGATGGTGTTCGCCTCGTGCATAATTGGGATAGAAACCAAGAGAACCACCGCTGCAAAGATGGTGACGAAGAGCAACGCCACTTGCTTGAATGTTTCATCTGGTCGTCCAACAAGCTGACCGCAGACCCGACCTCAGACACGTCCGTTTGCATATCCACAAGTAGCGCCTTCTTGACCTCCAGGTCGAGACAGAGTTCGTGCCGGCGCTTTTCTAACTCAGATATTTGCTTGGCCTTGGCCGTCTGGGGTTTGGGCATCGGTGGTGTCCTCCGGAAATTCTTTGACGCGCAATTCAATTACCTTGTGCTTGCCGTCGAAATTCGACACGGCGGCATAGCACACGTTGGCCTTGTCGTAGAACAGCGTTGAATGTTCCCGTCGCTCGATTCGCGCCGGGCGCTTGGGCGGGCCGGGGTAGAAGTCACTGGGGTTCACGCAGCCGCTCGGGGCTGCGCTGCCATGCTTTTGCGCATTTTCTTAATGGCCCCATAGAGAACGCGCTTCACTGTGTTCTGGCACATGCCGGTGATGTCTGAAATCTCGGCAATGCTCATGCCGCGCTTCCACACGCGCTCGCCGGAGGAGGGGTCGATGAACTTGCCCCGCGTGATACTTCCCGCATTGTTGGTTTGTCGTGGCATTACTTACCTGCCGCAAGGGCTTCGAGGCGCAGCCTGGCGAGGTGCCGCTTGTTCCAAGGAAGCATGTTCCACAACCGCTTCTGTTCCTTGCGGGCCTTGTGGTCGAAATTCATCTCGGCCGCGACTTTGGATAATACCTTTGCTACTGAGCCGCGCATTGTTACCCCCGTGTGTCAATTTGTTTGAAGCCTATTAGATCGGTAATACCCAAAGACCCATCGGAACAAATGTGAGTTTCAATCATCGTGACACCATGCCCGGGCGGGGCAGAATCCTGAATGCCCAAAGCGGCGCAGGTCAATGAGTGCTCGGCAATGTTCTTATTACCCGTGGCGAGGCTGTCGTCAATCTTTCCGCACTGTCGGCACTTGTATTGGAAGCGATATTGAGTCAAACTACTTCCCCTTGGAGATTGTTTCTCTCGGTACTGAAGCCTTCTTGGGCCGCACCCCCGCGTCGATTGGACCGTCGCGGAAGGTTCCTTGGTTGGTTATCACCCCGCGCGCCCGGTTGTCCCAAAACTCACTGGCGACCTTTTCCTTGATGTTTGTCACGCGCATGGCAGGCAGCTTGTTTTCCGACAGCCACTCCTTGATCTGCTTAATCGATTTGGGATCATCCGCTCTGGCGCTGAAAACCACGACCTCGCCGCCGTTTTTGATTTCTTTCTGGATCTCAGCTACCATGTCGGGAACGGGCGGACCGATCTTGTCGTATGTTTCGGGCGGGTGCTCTTCGGCAAGCGTACCATCGAGATCGCAGAACACAATTCTCTTCGCCTTATCCACCACCAACCCCCTAGATTTTGCCGACCTTAGCGACTGGCATAAGACCTTCTTTGCGTCAAAACTGTCCACCCTCGTCCCTGCCGACCGCGACGTTGCGCCACCCCAAGCGCCACAAAAATCGCGTGATGTCTGTGGCCATCCTATCTACCGTTTCGTCGTCGAGGTCAAACAGGCAAGCGTGGATGCACTCGTGTATCTGAATTGACAAAACTAGCGGTCCGCGCCCGAGTGGTATTTCCATCGTCTTGTGCTTGTCTGTAGGTGCTTGGCACAAGCCAAGGTGGTCCCGCCGAGATCGGCCTGGGGTTTCCACCACACGATACCGCTTGTTCCGAAATGTGTGGTGGAACAGTGTGTGCGGCTTGATTGGTTTCCCCTTAGTTATGTTACCGCACAAAGATCCTGTGGTCGCCGGTGATTCCGCGCTTCTTGTCGCACAACAGAAAACGCTGCTGCGGCGCTTCATAGGGCATGCCATGCTCGGAACCGTATGCCGAGTACCCCATGATGGACCCAACGCTGAAGAACGCCTCTCCCTGGAGGCTGTGGTGCCAGTGGCCGAACACATCGTAGTCCGCCGCCTTGGCCGAGTTCCAGCCCTTAATCATACGATTGGCCGGCACTGCGAGGCCGCCGATGCCGCCCTGGTACTTGATTGCGTCGCCATGATGGAACCGCCACATCTTTTCGTAGATGGGCGCATATAGCAGATAGCCGTCGGAAATCTCGAAGCTGACCCGCTTTTCCTTCTTGGTGTCGCGGTACACGCGCTCCAGGAGCTTGTAGAGTAGCCAGGAGTGTGAGTGCAGCGCCTGCTTGGCGAACTGCTTGTACTCAGTTCCCCGGTCGTGGTTCCCATGGCAGCCCACGACAACTATCTTCTTGTAGCCGCCGTGTTCCAAGAGGAAGTCAATGCCGCCCTCCAGGTGCTCCATCATGAACAGAATCTCTTCCTGCGGCGTGCCGGCATTGGTTTCCTTCTGGTCGTCGTGAAGTTGGTTGCTGATGAGATCCCCAAGGCAGCCCAACACAAGGGTATTGATGGTCGTAGCATGCCGGTGGATGTTGGTGAGCAGCACCGTCTTCTGGAAGAACTGCTTGATTGACGCGCTGGCAATGACGGGGTTGTACTCGTTGAGACCATTGACCTCCTGCTTCTTCACCACTTCAAAGGGGTGAACATCGGACAGGAAGGACAACGCGCAAGATTCGTTCTTGTTGTGCGCCGTTGTCGGCTCAATCTCGACAGCCTCAGCATTTCCGACATCCACGGATTGCACCAACTCGTACTCAGCCGCCAACTTGTCGTAGGCGTCCTTGGATGCCAAAGCCTGAAGTTTCCACTCGTCACGCTCCTTGTTGGCCCGCGCAAGTTTCTCTTGGGCGGTGCGCGCCCGCTGCTTGGTTTGTCCCTCTGCGTGTTGCTCAGGCGTTATTGCACCAGGAATCCTGTTCATTATTCACCTCCTGTTGGAAGCGGTTACTATTTGACAAAGGCTAGGAAAGGACATTCTCCCTATTGTACGCTTCTTCCAAGTGCTTGGGAGCGCCCCAATAGGTTTTGCCGTCGCCCATCTTGCGCTGGTACTCGGTGAGCCTGCTGCGCACCCGCGTCCACCGATCCTGTGTGGTGGCGAAGTGCAGCCGGAAGTCGTCGTTAGAAACGATCTGCCGCGTCGGCTCCAACACGGTCTTGATCGCCGCCAGGACGAGCTTGATGAGATCCTTCTTCTCCGCGTAGTCACTGAGACTGACCGCGCCCTTGATCCGCGCCGGGGCGTTCTGGGTTGCCGCTGAACGTCCCTTGCCCATGTGCATGCTCTTCAGTATGCGCACCACGTTATCCCTCGTGATACCCCTCTCCTTTTGGCACGCGGAAATAAGCGCTTCGAGGTTGGGAAACTTCTTGAGATTTGTCGTCAGCCACTCGCGGGTAGTTGGGCCAGAGTCCACAAATTCTCCTTTGGTTTGGTTATCGTCCGTTGAGGAAATCAACAATCCACCACTGCCAGAGCTTGACGCGCCAACAGAGATAGTGCCAATAGTTAAGGACACTGGCGAATATCACCTTCCGCATCAGAGCGAGCACCACACGTCGGTTTCCCGGATCAGGTGGCAGTCCTGCCCGCTGATGTTTGCCTGCACGAATTGCGTCTTGGTCCCGTACACCACGACATCACCGACATTTAGTTCGGTTGGGATTTCCACACCAAACTCCACTCGGTTGCGACCAATGGCGATGACTTTGCCATGAATGGCCGTGTCATTGTCTTTGGCTTTGGCGAGAATAATCCCCCCTTGGCTCCTTTGGTCGGCCTGAACGGGAACAACCGCAATCTTGCCGATGAGTGGTTTGACAGACATAGTGGCGTACCTTTCCTTGAAAAAATTACGGGTTGGTACTACAGCTTTCGTTCGCGACTAGACTTCCCACTGCGTTGGTTCCATAGGCACCCACTTACCCTTCACCTTCCGGCTTATGGTGTGCTGGATGTGAAAGGGATTCATGTGCTGCTGGTGCGTCGAGAACCCTCCCATGAGCAACCGCGTGGACAACTTCATCAGCGGCGTCAGGGTAAGCCAGTCGATAGGCGTCAGGAGTAGAATGGCCGGCAGGTAGACAAGCAGGAGTAGGGGCACCCCAATGGGGTCTTTCATGCCCCCAAAGGCCCTCTTCATCCACGCGCGCGGCTTTCTTAATACCAAGCGCAAGGGAAGAATCACAATGCGCTCCAGAAGCCAAGACGCCTTCATCCGCCATGGCTTTTGCTCCTTCTTCAGCACATCATGCAGATGTGTTGTCATGGCGATCTGGACCTTGGCCATGCGGATGATATACTGAGCCGACCTCGCGCGGTCAATCCGGTCATCGCGGCCAAGCTCTTTGTCCATGCGTCGCCGCTGCTGTCGGTTGGGGAGAACTCCCATCAAGACCTCCGACAGCGCACTTTGAGCGCCGCCCATATAACGGCAGGGACAAGAAGCGCACATGCCACAATGATAGAAATGGCCTTAAAAAGCCGCGTTTTCGGATGCCGGTGCACGCGAGCCTCCCCTATTGACTTCAGCTTCGTAGACGTCGAGAACCTTGTCCTCGATGTATTTCCGTGTCTCTGCGTTGATCGGGTGCGCGATGTCCAGGTATTTAGGAACCGGTCGCTCGCCATTCCTCGGTGCCTCTCCCTCTCTGTACTTCGGGTTCGGGCGGCTCGGCATGGATGCGAAAACGCCGTTTGGCCCCCTGATGATGCCGACCCCATGGACGGCGAAGCAGCCATCAACGGTGATGGTTGCGTGGGCGAGCAGTGAGCCCCTTGGGTTGTCAACGATTCGGATGCGTACCTCGGTGATCTCGAACGCCATAGTGTCTTCGGAGAGGGAACCGTCTGCTTTTAGCTGACGGGGGAATCTCCGACCCTCCATGTGTTAAAGGTTAGAAAAGAACAATCAATTGGCTTGACATTTCTGGCCACTCTTTCCCCCAGTTCGTTCAGTCATAATGTCTAGTCAACTCTTGCGTCGTTAGTCGCAGATTGGCTTTCTGCTTCTAACAAGCTGTCTGCTTTAGCTGACAGTAGTTGACATGCTGCCCCCGCTGTTGTGGTGAGAATTTTGGACGAGGGCTCTGGCGCGCGCCGTTCACCCCCGTCGAGCCAGTAGAGATGCCTTATCGGCAGCACCCCACACGGCATTATTTTTCTCTGCTAAGAACCCTTCGGTGCTTCCAGAGGAAGCATCGTCTGCTCCCTCTCACCATCCACATACCGCTCTGCTTCGTTGAACAGCGCATACAACCGCCTTACCGTATCTTTGTTGAGCAGTTGAGCCTCATCGCCGGTCTCCGCGTAGAATTCCTCTGTCTTGTGCGGTGTGTTGATGTTGAGCGGCTGGTTGGACTTGAGGAGCTGCATGCTGGCGGTGATGACCGCGCCCATGGTGTCCTTCTCGCCGGAGATCGACACCGATACGCCCTTCACGCTAACCCTGTCCAGATAACCCTGCGGCAACTCGCACAGGTCGATCACGTCTTGGGCGAGATCCTTAAGGGCGGCATAGAACTGCGGGGCCGCGCGCTGATTGCAGATCAACGAGAACTCATCCCAAGCGTTTTGATTCGTCGGACTTTTCTTCTCAAAAACGATGGAAATCTTGTCGGCATTCTCAGCCGTTACATGCTTAACCTTGCGTATGCGCATGGCACGTCCTTTGCTTCTTGGGAATTGTGGTGTAGGCCGTAAGACGCATGATAGCTTGAATTATACGTGTTGCGCAGTTACGATGTCAAGGGGTTTTGGAGTTGAGCGGTGCGTTTTGCTCGCTCTCTCTCAGCACAATCACGGCCGCAGCGATGTAGTTGATCGCACCCAACAGTTCCATCTCTTTGGCCTCTATGTTGGGTAGCCTATTGACCTCCAAGCACTTCTTGACCGCTTGCCCGAGCGGGAAGTCCACACTGCCCTGCCACTGCGGAATCTGACATATCTGCTGGTCCTCGAAGTCCTCACCGCTGGCGTGGCGCTCCAAGCCTTTGCCCGCCTGAGCTTGGTCGAGAGCGGCCACCAGGACGTGCACCAAGCTGTCGTAGCCTGGGCGGACAAAGGCGCGGGCGATCCGGTGTGTTGCGGCTGGAGATGTCTTCATTGAACCGCCGCCACCCTCTTGATAACCAACCGCCCCCTCTTCCGCTCCGTCACCTGCACCAGATCGCCAGCCACCGGCTCCGCCCAGTTGGTGGCCTCGTACTTCCGGTCGAACTCCTCCTTCGGCACCCCTAGATCGCGCTGGCTGTCCTCGCTCAAGTGCTGGATGCGCCGGAACCCCTTGCGGTGCGGGACGTTGATATTCTGCGGGCGGATGAACGACGGCATACCGAACTCAGGCATTCGGCGGCTCCTTTCCAGTAAATTGAGACTCCAGGAGGCGTTGTTTGTAATATTCCGGGAGGCCGGCAACTGAGCCCCGGAGAACCGGTTCGATAGCCCACTTGAAACACACGTCTCTGATTTCTTCCGAGCATTCTTTCTTAATGTCCTCCTTGACTTCCGCGATCAACTTGCCAATGTCGCGCGGGGAATTCTCCAACTCGCCCTTTTCTTCTAGGTGAATCACAGCCTTGTTCCATCGTGCCGGCGTCTTGAACATGCCGATCAGCCTAATGATGACGTCGCCTTGATGCGGGTTGGCTTCTCCCCAACTCTTTCGGTGCACTTCCTTGTACGCCTCGGAGACATACTTACCCATCAGGGCTTTCTTGTCTTTCCCGAAGCGCGAGTAGTTCTTTATTACCACGCCTTCAATCTTTTGCCCCCCGAGGATTGATGTGCGCTCCAGAAAACCACGCACGTCATCAGCCGACCCCACCATTCCGGAATAGAGAAGTGGCACAACTTCCAGACCAATGCGCGCGGCCTCCGCAGCCTTTTCTTCGTAGGATAGGTAGCGCTCTTCATCGGTGTTGATGTCGAACAGGATCACGTTGCCCTTTGGCACCCGATCATAGGCGAGGGCGTTGTGTTTGGGTTTATCGAGAACTTCCCCTCGGTACGTCCAACCATCACGCAGATCGAGCGTGGCCACATACTCGACTGCTTTCCGAAATATCTTTTCAGGCGACTCCACGATCATCTGTTTGCCTTTGGAGCGCACCTTTAGTGCACCAGAAAACCTTCCGAATGAGTACTGCGAACCGTCAATTTTCTCTTCTGCCACAACAGGGTCGAGCAGTAGTTCGGCAACGGCCGCGTGCCCCAGTGCGTAGATGCTCGGGTAACTATGCCAACTCGACATGCGCAACCCCTTTCACTCGCGGGCTTTTGCCATAATACGTGACGGAGAGGGAACCGTCTGCTTTAGCTGACAGTAGTTGACTGAGTATACCAAACGCCAACGATGTTGTCAATAGCTAAACCACGAGGCCCTTGCCCAAGAAGCTGTCTGCTTTAGCTGACAGAGTCGTCACCGCTAAACCATCCATCCCTTCGGTCCATGCGCCGGTATCGACCCGTGATTCTCTGCCATTGCCAGACCGACAAAATCTCCGGCAGCCGCCATACGGCGCATTCTGTCCCGCATCGCCTGCCCTTTGACCGAGTACGCCTTTTCCCCGGTCCTGTCGGTCTTAACCATTCTACCCGTCTCAGTCAAAGTGCTCACGAGATTGCAGAGGGCTCGGCACATGAGGTGCCCGGCGTCGGGCTTGTTATTCTCGAAACACCAGGCCGCCATCTGGCGCGTCAACTCTTTACAACGCTCATGGATTATCAGGCTGCGGTTCTCGGGCTTAATCCCCGCCGTGCTGCGCCCCAGCAGCCGATTAACCGCTATAATTGCGCCGGGTTCATCGTACTTGGGGTTTGGGCTCGGCCACAGCCTGTAGCGGCCATAGACTTCCTTCATATCTGTGTCGCCCGAGTCGCTGAACATCTTATCGTTGCCCAACCATTCCACTTTGTTGCCGGCCACCGTAGTGAGAACGCCGTCACTGGCGGCGCGGATCTTCGTAGCCATAACTTTGATAATGGCTTCCGGCGCTGCGGAGCTGGCAACCAATTCATCGAAGACCACCAGTTGGTGCCGCCGGCGGTTCCAGGTGGCCATAATCAGCGCGGTTTGTAGATCGTCGGCCACCCATTGGCTCACCAGAATCGCGGTGTCCACATCAAGGCTAGAGAAGTCGATGCGAAAATTCTGCGCCTCTCGGCCGTAGGACTGCCACACGCGCTTCATTCCCGAGAGATGGTCGATGGCTTGGCTGGCGGCGTCGATTTCGTCATCGTAATCCCCCTTGGGGAACTTGGCAAAGTTGTCGATGAACTCTGTCACCCATGGAGCATTGGCGGGGTGCGGAAGAAAAAGATTCCCCGCCTTGGCTTGGCTCGCCATTGGAACGGCGCGCGCGAACTTGCTGCCCTGTGGTGTCACAGGGATGACACTTTTTTCTGTGCGCTTCATGCTGGCAATTACTGCTGGCCCATTCGCTTTATCCTCGATTAGTATGCAACTCGCCCGCTTAAAACGAGCGGACAGCTTTTTAACCGCCTCTTCGGTTGCCGGGTAATCCAATTTCTCGCGCACTTGCTCAAGGAGGTATTTGTTCGGGCCTTGGGATGCCCACACTTGGCCAACCACGTAGTCGCTTGATGCCAGATCCTTAAACGCCATATCCCAGGAGCAGAGCACTTCGTCGGGGGACGTGGGGAGCGTCACAACATCGCAGCTGACGGGTTCGCCAGCTACCTTCATCACGACGGCGGGCAGCGTTTGGCTTGGCAGTTGCCAGAACTTCCACCAATGCTTCTTGAAAATGCCGCCCTCACTAGGGCTCGGCTGCTGCTGGTATTGCCCAGCGTAGGCATAATCGAGCATCGTTGTTTTTGCTTCGGCTAGGAACGCCGGCGTTAATCTGGCGGGAAATAGGTAGCCATTAACGTATTTCTGCCGCAACTCCACGGGGCGCACGGCCTCGCAATCTTCGGCAGGGAGGCAGTAATGCTTGTACTTATCCGCTTGGTACGTTAGAATGTGCCCGGTGAGATCGCTGGCATGGACACGGTGCTGGATCACCACGCGGATGTCAATGAGTGCGTTGTTGACACGAGTGTACATTGTTTGAGTCCACCAGTCGTTCGCGGCTTTTCGCACGGTCTCGGAGTCGGCGTCTTGGACGCTGATGGGATCGTCCACGACCACCCAATTGCCGCCGCGACCAGTTCCGCTTCCGCCGACACTCGTTGCCATGCGGTAGCCAGTCTTGTCGTTCTCGAAAAATTGCTTGACATTCTGGTCAGTTGTCATCTCAAAAACATTGCCCCAGAGATTCTGATACCACTCACTTTGAATGATCCGCCGAGACTGAACCGCGTGTTCTAGGGCTAGGTAGGAGCTATAGGATGCTGTGAGAAATTTTTGGGATGGATCGACGCACCATATCCATGGATTCAACGCCTTGGATATGATGGTCGATTTTAACGATCTCGGAGGCACCGAAATCAACAGATCGTATTGCTTCGGCTCTCTCCTCTGTATCCTCTCCGCCTGCGCCTGAAACTCGTCACACAATACCTTCATGTGCCAGTTTGTCACCAGCGGCGTCGCCGGCTCGATCACATTCCAGGCGTGTTTGAAAAACGTGTAGAACGAGCGCTCGCACAGCAGCTTCTCCTTAGCATCCAGGAGTTGCAGGTATTCGAGAGCCTTGGTCTTATCGGTGAATTTTGGGGCTGGGGTTGGGAGCCACATTTCGCGAGGCCCTCCAAAAGAATTTGACATTTACACCAACGTGTGCCGCACTCGCCCGCCGTGTAAACCTATAATTCAATCCACGTTAACCCGCATTTTGTACATGCAGTTCCATCACTCAAAAATTCATGTTTACATGGCGCGGCTGCGGCCGTTGGTGGTTCGTTCGCCAACGCTCCGCTGTTTTGGAGCGCGGCTTTGGCACGTTCCCATGCCGCATATCCTTTTGCGGTTTTAATGAACTCAGTGCCGCCACCCAACGCATAGCCACAACCGGCACAGAATGCCTCTTCGAGCGCCGACATACTTTGCGTGTTGGGCGAAGGTTTTAACGCCTCCGCAGTGTAATGGATGCAATCTTCAATACAGCTACATTCGGCACCTTCTCCATTCCAACGCCAACAAACCATTTTGTGGAAACAAGAATCTTTTTTTGCCGGCATATAACCTCCAAGCGTTAAAACTTTTTCACAACGTGCCACGCTTTGTGAAGTAACGAAGTTATTTGCCGAAGGCCGAAGCACAAAGCGTGTGTTGTGCGATGCCTTGGGCGACTCCGCCTCCTGTTCGCTCTGCCGCCCCCGCGCCGCCTGCCAGCCCCAGGCGTAGAGCCGCTGACCGAAATTGGACTCCGCAATCACTCCGCATTAGACTCCGCACTGTCCTTAATATACACCATTACCCATGTCGAAGTCAAGGGATGTTTGTGGTTAAAGTGTTGGTTTGTGCGCTCCGACGTATCTTATTAAAGTGGTTTCTAAAGAAAGTTCATTTAGCCCTTGACAATTATCTGGTTATGATATATAATTGATTTAGGCACACAGAAGTCCGTTCGCGGGGTCTCGCCAAAGGCGTGTCTCGGCGTTCGGATTTTCCATAGGTAAAAAAATCTCTGTGTGCCGCCTGAGAAGCCCTCGTATGGCTCGCAGTGCTGGCGAAGGGCTTTTCTTTATGGCAGAACAGGCGAAGAAAAGGCGTGGCAAGATCGTTGTTGATCCCGCGCATACATTTCAGCCTGTGATCTGCACCGCAGTCAAGAAGAACAGTTACATCTGCAATTCCTTCCTCGGCGAGATTGAGACCAGTCGGCCCAACATCACGAAGCACCACTGCTCGAAATGCGGAACGACGTATCGGCACACTGTTTCCGAAGACGGGCTTGTCGAGTGGGAAACCACTGAGGACGTGACACTGGGAACGGAAATCATAGCGAAGGTACGGAAATGCCAGACCCGGTAAACCAACCCGACATCAACTCCATGGACCCCAGCGCCTTTGAGGAGCCGATTGCGTTATCGGTTTCTGAGGCGCAGGTCGTTGAACAATCACGCCAGAATGCGCGCGTCTACTTTGCCCGGCGTATCAAGCGTTGCGTGGACAACTGGGCGCACTATTGGGCGCTTGACCCGGAGCTTGGCCTTGGGCAGTGGCCCGCCGATGTGGTGTCTTCCATGTTGGCCCAGCGCCGGCAGCTTTCGCAGTACAATCTCTGCAAGGTCATCATTGACACGTTGGCTGGCGGAATAATGCAGGTTCCCTTTGACCCCGAGTTCTACCCCGTCGATGAGGAAATTACCAGTCTCACCGATGCAATCAAAAAGTCCATGTATTCGGATAAGGAGTTGATGTCTTGGGACGCCGCGTACTTCCAACTTGTGCGCGATGGGCTCGTCCACGAGGCGTGCGTGAAGATGTACATCAGCCGCGAATACGACAAGCTGGGCAATATTGGCCTAAAGAATTGCCTGTCGGGCACTGTTCTCCCTGACCCGAATTGGAAAACCAATGACGGCAATGACTGCCAAGTTTGCTGGATGGATACCTGGCACACAGCGCGCAACCTCATTGAAAAGTATCCTGAGAAGGCCGCGCTCATTAGGTGGCAGTTGCAGCGCCCCCGCGATCCCGACGAATACCAGCCTGCCGTTGGCCCCACACCTTACGTCCAAGAGGAATCCGCGCTCCTCGGCAGCGTGCACCGGCTCACCCAAGAATACCGCATGATTACTAAGACGCTCAAGGAAGAGTGGGTTAAGGTCGATGGCGTCGGCGACGTGAAAATTCCCGACATGCCGGACATCAACAAACCCCAATGGCTGAACGAGAATTACCCAGGATGGAACCCAGAGAGTGTGTATATCAAGACTTCGCGCAAACGGCTTTGTGTTGTGCGCGCCATTTGCCCCTCCATAGCCCCCAACGACTTGCTGGAAAACGGCCTCTGTGAGATTCAGATTGGACGCCTGCCCTTCTTTTGGTGGGCACCCGACCGGGCTGGTGGCGAGATAAGCTGCCCCATGGATTCGATCAAGGACTCCCAGGAGAACATCAACTACTGGATGTCTTTGATGACCTACAAGTTGCAGGTGGACGGCGGTGGCGGTTCGCAATTGGCTGACCCGAGCAAGTTTGCGACGCGCGGCGTCTACGACGACTATGTGCAAAATCGCAATGACCCAACCAAGATTTTTGAAGTCAAGCCCGGGGCCTTGGATTCCGGTCATGGGCCAACAGAATCCACGACAAAGGGCCAGTTCCCCAGCGAGGCCATTACTCTCGTGCAGATGATTTTCAGCGTCTTTCTCCCGCACATCAGCAAGGTTACTCCTTCGACGCGCGGCATCAAAGAATCATCGGGTACATCTGGAAAGCTCTACGAGGCCATGCGCGAGCAATCGGAGCTTGGTTCTTTCACGACGCACTACAGCCTGCGTCTTTATTGGGCGGAAATCTATGATGCGTACTTCATGCTTGCCACGGAACTCTACTCCAACAATGGCGTCGAGAGGACGTTCAGCTTCAATAAGGGGCGTGAGTCGATTACGCTGAACAAGCGCGTGCAACTCGAAGACGGCTCTGAGGGTATTGAGAACGACGTGTCGCGCCTGAAGTCAATTCGGCACAAGGTCATCATATCCGAAACGCAACAAAGTCCCACGCAGAAGATAGCATCCATCAAAATGCTCGGCGAGCTTGCCAAAGAACTAGGGCAAAGCAGCCCTCTTATTTCCAAGTACCTCGCCAACAAGATATGCGCACTCACGCCCTCGATGGATCAGGAAGATAGGGAATCCATCAAGGTTTTGGGAACCGTGGACATCGAATTGCAGATACAGGAAGCCAAGACGAAGATGTCGGGCCTGAAGTTGCAGGAGGCCCAAGCAGCCAAGCAGCTTGAGGTGCTAATGAACCCGCCACCGCCCAAGCCACCTGAGACAAGGCCGCCCTCTGAGTCCATCAGCTTCAAAGACCTTCCGCCAGAGGGTCAAGTTCAATTGGCGGCCAAGGCGGGGATCCAAATTGGCCCGCAGGCGGCTCCGCAGCCCGTACAGCCGTCGATGCCGCAACATCAGCCAATGCCGGCCCAACACGCTCCGGTGCCTATGCCGCCGCCACAGCCACAACCACAACCACAACCACAAAGTCAACCAGCGCAGCCGCAGCAAGCAGCCGCGCCAGCCGATAACATTCCCAATGCCCCTAGTGGGCAGGAAGTAGGGTAACATGCCGACTCAAGCCCCTGTGCAGGGCGTCGCGGCAACACCGCCGGCAACGCCGAAAGAGTATGATATGGACAACCCCAGCGTCGTGGATGCCCTGATGGCAGACATGCAACAGGATCCAGCGCTGTATGACGCTGTACGCAAAGACCTTCAGGCGCGCGCAGAACTTGGCAATCAACCTCCCGCGCCGGCAGTGGCTCCCGTTGTTCCGCCGACCCCTCCGGCCGCAGCCCCCGCAGTAGCGACCACGCCCGCTGCACCTGGAGCGCCGACAACGCCCGCTTCCACGCCGCCCCCCGCCGAGGAATTGATTGACCTGAAGATCAAGCCCGAGTGGATTGCCACGCATCTCAAGGGCAGAACCCCGGCGCAGGCCGTCGAGGAAATGGTTAAGGATCTGAAATCCAAGGAAGCCCTCACCCAATACTACAAGAATACGCGCATGCCCGTCATCGAAGAGGAGCGCGACGCGGCCAAGCGTGAGGCCGATACCCTACGGGCCGAGATCGCTGCACTTCAGGAAAAGATGAAGCAGGGTCCGGCCACACCCGCAGCACCACAGGCCCCAGCAGCCGCCCCGGGCGCACCAGTACCGGCAACTCCCATCGCATTGCAGCCGCCCATTGAACCCGTCCCGCCAATGTTTCCGCAAGGCCAGGACGCCTTTGACGAAACCAAGGTTGCGGCATATCAGAAAGAATATGGCGAGTATCAGACCAACGTCAAGAAGTACAATGCCGATAGCCGGAAATACATCGAAGACAAGCTCGCCGATCAGCAGAAATCCTTTGATGCCCGGCTCCAATCCGTTCTTGACGAGCGTTTGGGCACTGTGCGCAAAGAGCTTTCCACGGTGCGCGACACCATGGAATCCCAGGCACAGACGCAGGCATCGACCGCCGCCGCCGCCCAAGAATATGATGAGATAGAAACGCTCCGTGCCAACCCCTCCTATTCTCCGATTCTCGACGGCGAAGGCCGCCCTGTTGCCGACATCGAAGCCGACTACATCGGGTTTGCGAAAGAGCTTGCCCAGATTGCGGGAGTCAAGGGGAACATCTACCAGACTCAGCAAGTCAACGGCAAAACCGTTTTGACGAATAGATGGCGGCCAGAGGTCGTGCAGTTGATGATGGATTACCGTGATGCTCAGTCCCAAAAAGGAGAGCCTTTGCGCGCGTCGTGCAAGCAGAACGGCATTGATCTCCCCGAAGACATGACGACTCTTGACAAGATTTACTACGTGCGCGGGCTGAAGACCAAATATCCCGGGATCAGCTACGATGACGCAATGAAGGTCGCGCAAATCGACAGACCGGATTTTTCCGCTCCTGTGGCCCCGGCGCCCACCCCAGCGGCCCCGAGCACTCCGAAAACAGCGGCTGACCGTCGGGCTGAGGCTGAGGCAAACCTTCCGAAGGCAGCGGTGGAGGTTGATGCCGGTGATGCCGGTGGTGGACCCGTTGGACCCGGAGAGGCGACCATGCAAGCTGTGAGTGAAATTTGGAGAACCAAGAAGCCGGCCCAAAGGAATGAACACGATCTTGCAGTGCTGCGGGCCTTTGCAACGGCGAACAATGTTGCGTTTGAGGAGGTCAACATCTAGGGCCTTGTGGCCCTGTTGATATACGATGTCCTGTTAGGACTGTGAAGATGCCCCTAGTATGGGCCGTGTGTAGATGCCCCGTTGATGGGCCGGGTGAATCCAAAATGAAATTCTGTTAATCACCCTATACACGAGGTAGAAGAGTATGTCTAATTATGTTGTTGGTTCACCGTCAAGTCTTGGAACCTTGACGGCAACCGGCATTCGCAGAATGGCGTGGGAAAGCAAGCTGCGCCGGGACTCCGTGCGTCCATCCCTTTGGACGGTGCTGAAGTCCGCCATCAAAGTCGTTGACAAAGTGATGAGCGTTCAGAAGTCCGGCGTGTTCATGGAAGTGTCTGAGCCGCCCGAGAGCGCGCAGTCAACGCGCCTTGCGATGGTGAAGCCGCTCCAGCGCGCGCCCCAGATGGGCACCGGCGAAGACGTGCTCGGAAACGAAGACGAGAGCGATCTTGTCTGGACCGAGCTGTTCTACAACGAGATCAAGAAGGGCGTGAAGTACAAACAGTGGGGATACGACTACAATGACACCAAGTATCTCAAGGTCATCGAGACGTATGCCGACCAGATGACCAACTTCATTGCCGAGAACTTCGACTGCCGTTGCCATCAGGCCCTCACGGTGACTTTCGCCAACGAGCTGACCTACACGCCCGTTTCCCAGGTCCGCCAGTTCAACAAAAACTGGTGCATCCCGAACCAAGCCGAGGCCACCTACACGCCGACCGCGCTGTTCGAAAATACCGCAATGACCGATACGGCCAATACCGCCGACTCGCACTACTACTACCCGAACCGCACTTTCAGCGGCGTTGGGTCAATGGTGGAAAACCTTGCCGCTGCGCTTATGAGTGCTTCCGGCACAGGTGCGACCTCCAAGGCGTTGTTCACGTATGACTTCCTTGCCCAGCTTGAGACCTACCTGAGTGACACGATCCTGATGGAACCCGTGATGCTTGACGGCATCCCGACGTACGTCATCATCGTGGCCTCGAATGTGTGGGCATGGACGATGAACCCGGACAACAGCGGCAGTATCGGTTCGTACATCAAGGCCGTGAAGACCTACAAGGACGATGCCAGAATCACCATTCCTGGTGAACTTGGACGCGCCTTTGAAAGTCTGTTGTTTGTGCGTAACCGCAGAGCCCCGACCCTCCAGGTCAGCGGTGGAAGTGGAACGTACAGCATCAAGGTCAATTACTGCAATCCGGGCAACAACGATGCGAGGAATAAGAGCGCATGGGCAGCCACGTCAGGCGCGACCAACTTTGCGTTCGATCTCTGCTACGCCGTTGGCGCGAATGCGCTTGCCGAGTACGTGGTAGACCCGGTGCGGTCGAACATGACCGAGCATACCGAGTACGGCAAGATCGAAGGTCGGGCGGCCTACATGGGCTCCGGCATCCAGATCCCGTGCTGGGATAAGGACTCGGCCTCGCGTCTTGATGGCACCAGCATCACGATGATTCAGCGCAGCAGCGTTGTCATCCCCGTGAGTCGTGCGGCCGTTGAGACGGTTGTGTAAGCGATTGAAGCGCCAGTGTATGCCTGGGGGTTTCTTAGCCCCCAGGCGATTTTCTTTCACCCTTTGGAAAGGACCCGACAATGCCAGGTGTAGGCAGTAACCGGATCAACCTTATGGGGAACTACGAAATCCCCGAGAGGTACGAATCAGCCTTGGCCGCAGGAGTGCGCTTCTTTGTTCTCCGCCACCCCAGACAGCCCCTCTACTTCGAAGATGAGTTCTATGGACCCTTCGATGTCGATGCCAGCGGTGGTGGGGACATCATGGGCCGCGAAGTGCGCAACATCAGATGGCGCACGGGCAGCACCAGCAGCGTGTCGTTTCTGCCGCAGGGCAAGAGCGATGTCGGCATTGCGTTCATGCCCGACGACGTGTACTACCACAACCGCATGCTCCTTGCCGTGACGCCGTGGCCCATCGTTGAGGGCATTTACAGACCCGGCGAAGGACTCTCGGGTGGCCCACAGGCGAACATGGAAATTGATTGCCTGCGCCAAGCGATCTACTGCGATATGCCGATCATTGACATCATTGACTCGGCCGGGCGGAAAAGGTCATTCGCAAAAACCGAAGAGGAAGCCGACGCCTACATCAACCAGAAGGTGTTGAAGCTGCGCGGCTACGGCGGTGTGCCGTATGAAATTCAGCCGTACCTTCGCTGCAAGAAGGTTCCGGGAACCATGAAGAGCCTGAACCCCGAGGTACTTGCCATCATCGAGGTGCATGGCCGCGATGAGTTTGGCTGGACGGCATCAGAGCCCTTCAAAACAAAGATTCTCCCGAAGGTCAATGCGATGATCGCCAAGCGTTCCGGCGTCATGGCCGGCAATGCGCCGAGCCTCGATGTGCGGGCGCAAATTCTGGAAGCGCTTCCAGACATTCTGGCAAGCTTGACGCCGGAGCAAAAGCAACAGCTCCTCAACACTCCGCGCCCCAGCGCCGCAGCGGAAGCCGTACCCGAAGTCAATCTCGATCCCGAGGTGGCAGACGCCGACAGCGGGATTGAGAAAACGCCCGTCGAGATGACCGAGGAAAGCCTTGGCGAACGCAAAAAGACAGACCTGCAATCCATTGCCATGAACCTGGAGTGCTCGTTGACGATGAAGGAAAGCAAGACGGATCTTGTGGCCCTTATTCTTGCCGCTCAGAAAGCTAAGGCAAGTGCGACTGAACTTGTTCTGAACTGATCGTTTTCTCCAACCGGGGTGGTGTGAGTGTCAGTTTCAAGCCTTATTGACCAACTGATGCCATATTGCCCCGGCTATTCCCGCCTGACTGGTAATCGTTCTGTCGCCGTCTTGATCCAAAAGGCACAGGATAAACTCTTTGAATACGACAATCAATACACGCATTGGGTGGGCACGGGCAACCAAGGGTGGCCTCCGTACCTCGTCACCGTCGCAAGCACCTACCAATACGATGTCGCCGACGCCTACCTCTCCGAACCCGTCATAAAGACCATTGGCGGCACCGCGTATTCAGTGCGGCCCAAGCGCATCATTAAGGTGTTCGTTGACACGGCGAACATTGGGTACACCGACCAATGGTTTGGGGTGCCGTATTACTACGCCTATTCCGACCCCTACGGCATTTGCACAAACAGGCGCGAGATCGCCGACGTTCTTGTGGAATCGTGGCCGGCGCTTGAGAACACCAACGCGGGTGTGAGATTCAAGAAAGACCCTGGCGCATCGACGCAGCAATACTTTGTGGACTTCACTTGGGAACCAATGCGGCTCACAAGCGAGTCCATCCCATTGTGCGTGCCGGCAGACTACGAGGAGGCTCTTGAGGACTATGTGATTGGAAAGATTCAGACGCGCGAGACGGGGAAAATCAGCGATAGACTTGCTATGTTCAATAGCTATTGGCTGCCAAGATGGCAACAGGATATGTCGCAAGACGCACACACGCAGGTCAACCAAACTAGGCCGAGGGTGTGCTGATGGGAAATTTTAACCCACAGACAATTCCTCAGACAGAGGGACAAATACGCCGCCAACAAGGGGCCGGATACGCGGATACTTTCGCCGCAGGAATGTTCGACGATCTCCCCGTCACTCCGGCCAACGGCGTCAAATACCTGGAAAACTACATCAGTTTTGGCGACCGCCTTGTGCCGCGTGGTGGGTGTAGAATTTGGACGAATACCGCACTCCCAGCTCTGCGTACAGGCTATACTGCATCTAGCGCGATTACAGGAACCAACGAACGCACAATAACAGTAACATGCGGAGATTTTACATCGGCAGACTTGGGGCGCTACTTCATTAATGACTCTGGGCAACATGAGCGCATTACCACTGTAGAAAACACCAGTGTTATTAAGACGTTTGCGCCAGACAAGTTCTCAACGGACAATGATTGGTCATGCACGGCAGGTTGGGTGCGCGGGAAAATCAATTGCCAATATTTTCACAAATCGCTCAAGAAAATCATTATTCAAATCGACACCCGAGTATTCGTCGCAACGACGCTCACGATTGATGCATGGCAACAGGCATTCTGCGTTTCTTATGACGCGCCGAGCGATTCAATATCCCGAGCCGATGAGTACCAGAACAGCGTTTTCCTATTCAATAGCAATGGGATATTCAAGATCGACTTGAGTAATTCAAACTACACCTTCTACAAGGTTAATTCCCCGACGCCATCAGTGAGAATTTCCGATCAGAACATTAGCGCGCAGGGCGTTATCGCAACATCATGCCCTTACGGCCGCCGATACGTTGTGTCGATGTCGCGGATTTCAGGCACAGGACTTCGTGACAGACAGACCCCCGGTGCGGCTGTTCTCCATGAAACGGGAACTACGGCATTGTCATCCGATGACTCAAGTGGGGCAAGCGGTAGTTTGCGCGATTTTGGGTCTGTATTCAAGTCCATGCCCTTTGGTTTGGGCGATACCACGTATGGCGTTTTGACAGGCGCATCCCTTGACTATTCCCCACTATCGTCTTGGAAGGCAATCACAGACGGGGAATTTCAGATCACCATCAACGGCACACTCGTCAATGTCTTTGCAGATTTTAGCGGAATAAAGTCAATGGCGGACATTGCTACCGTAATCCAAGCCGCCATGCGCATCAATTCCGGTTTTGCCTTGGTAACGTGTACTTATGTCGTCTCTGGGGGCCAATCCCACTTTGTTATCACCTCACCGACCGAGAGCGGGACAGTTTCGTACACGACTACAGGAGTGTCTGGAACAGATATTTCCTCTGTTTTGAAAATGGAATCGGGGTCTCTTGGCGGTGATGCTACGACGAGCGCAAGCACCACACCGACATACTCTTCTCCAGGATACATTGCGACACTCCAGCCACCCAAAGACCCAGTGGATAGCACAGTGCAATTTCACGATGACTTTTACAGCGTGTATGCGACGCTTGATGTCGGGCCAAATGGAATTGACCCAATTAACGGCGTTGGCAATAACCCCGACATTTTTGTCTGGCTTGCTGACATTCCCATTGCGCGCGCGTTTACTGCTGCGAAGGCGACCACGGGAACCTATTTGACTGGCATCCTTACTCTTGACTCAGGCCAACTGTTCCAGGCTGCGGACATAGGTTGCGGTGTTGTGTTCCAAGACGCTTCAAGCGCTGTGATTCACTACCTCTGTGACGCTGGCGGGACAGTGGTAAACACTGCGACATCGCGCTATGCTTTGGCAACAGGAGTTACCGGAGCCTCAGGAGCCCAGTCGTGCTGCATAGGCGGTGGCGCTGCCTTCACCGCAAGCCAAGCGGTTTCGGGGGGTGAGATACTGGGCCGAGCCACAGTGACAATAGCGAGCGGATACACTCTGACTTCCGCCGATGTCGGGAAGCCCATTTTTTGGGCAGATGGGACAAAGAGTGAAATTGTTAAGTACCTTTCGGCTTCTACCGCCGAGGTAGTCGCGGCGGGGATCAAGGCCAGCCAAGCTGCGACCATAAATCCAACAAGTCGCGTCTTCGCTGATACAGTGAGCGACTACAACCTGAGATCACGAATTGCCAGGTATTCGTTGAAGCAAAGGTTCTGGCAACCAATTCCGGCCAGCAACCTTGGGGTGATTTCGGCAGGATTTCTCTTCGCCGCTGCACAGAACGATACTTACGTTTACTACGGGCAATTGTCGCAATATTATGAGTTCTTTGCCGGTTCCTACAACCCAGCCTTTCAATATGCACTTATCAAAGATGCGGTACAGGAATTATTGACCTTTCCCGATCAGGTTGTGGTGTTCGGCAGCCATAGCACATCTGGCATAACAACCAGCAGCTACCAGGATCAAAAACTTTCAGATGTGGGCGAGGATGTGGTGGTGTTGACCACGCAGAAGGTACTTGATCCTGTCATCGGAACATCTTGTGGATCAGTGATAATGCTCGACCGCTCTAGGGCGTTGGGGATAACCACTGAGCCAGCGATTAGAACTTTCGATGGCCAGCAATACAGCGCCGATTTAGCAGAGGGGAAGATTGGGAAGAAACTCCGAAAGTTGCAAGCAGCTTACGCAGTTGCGTATGATGCCTATAATGGGTTTATGTTCTGGGGGTTAGACGCTTGAGTTTGCCACCTCTTTTTGTCGCGGGTATTATTGCCGTTCCGTCCAGCGGTAGAAAGCCGTTGACGGTGCAGTTTTCAGATAACAGCAATAGATACGGTAGAATCGTAGAGTCTTCCTCAGCGGCAGATCGCATTGTAGAAGATTCAACGAATGCCGACAGGATTGTTGAGAGGGACTATTAGCCAATGTCTGACTACGTTGCTAATGTAATAAGAATGCACAAGACTGATGGCACAACGCTTCAGGGCGCTCTTGATACCCAGCAATGGGGGCTTGAGGAAGCCTTGAATCGTTTAGGGGCAAAACGTAGTGACAAAACTGTGGTATGGTTTTGGCCGCGCATCAGCGACAATATTGCTCTAGTTGGGCATTATCTTTCCAACGATGGAAGCAATACGGGCATACTCATTGACAACACGGGCAAAGTAACTTTGAGCAATGTGGTGATGACAGGTCTTGCCAACGGCGTGAACGCTGCTGATGCCGTTAATAAGTGGCAACTTGACACTCAGGCATTAGGCATGATATGGTTGCCCCCCGTCATCAACATTCTCAATACACCTCCAGAAGCACCGAATTCCGGCGACCGCTATATCGTAGGTACGAGCCCGACTGATGCCTGGGTAGGACATGGCAACGCCATTGCCGTGTGGGGCGGAGCGTCATGGTCGTACACGGCACCGACGACGGGTAATAGCGCATGGGTAACTGCCCTTTCTGCGGGGTATAACTGGAATGCTACCGCATGGGTACAGATCATCGCTATGGGTGCTCATGGCGTTACGGTCGGGACGCATCCGGTGTCTGCATCTGCAACCACTTGGACAAACTCGATGCTGTCCGAAGCTTCCGGCAACCTCATCGCCAAACTAGCGGATACTGGCGGGGCGGATGCAGTGATCGTCAAGGATGCCTGCGGGAATGTGGTTAGTTTCATTGATAGTAGTGGCGTTCTGACGCATGTCGGGAAGCAGGTACAGGGAATAAACAAAGAACGACAAGTATTCGTATGCACCATTCCGACAATCAACGGGATCTCGACTGCCTACCTTGACTTCCAATTTCCTATGAGCGTTTTATTAACCTTTATTCGAGTGACAATCAGCGGCGTAATTGGAATCGACGCAACAAAAGCGCGTGGAATAGAAATAAGGGGCGTAATGGCCGGACACAATCTCGAAATGGATACCACTAGCGTGTCTACCGAATATTATGGAACACCAAATGTCACTGCGGCCATAAGTATGCAAGGAACATACGCAGGTAGATTGCGTATAACTATAGCAAATAATGAGTGTGATGCATTTCAATATGCCACGGCAGTTGTTGAATTTTCTTCTAGCTTCAATGCAACAATTTCAAAAGTTTAGGAGGCTAAAATGCAAATAGTACCTTCCGATGGAAACCAGATAATTAAAGGTTCGGTGCTTATTNNACCCGAATGCGGCGTACAATGCCGCGCCTGCGGTGCCACTGGATGTTGTGGGAGCGGCCAACATCAGTGGCGATCTGGCGGTGACGGGCAATGCGGCAGTCACTGGCGTTCTCTCTACTAGCAATACCGCAAATGCAACGACAACGACAGATGGCCCCTTATGCTCTGCTGGCGGGCTGAGTGTGGCGAAGAATGCCGTAATCGGCGGTGACATCTACACGGGGCAGGCCGAATATGAATATGGCGCATCGTCTACGGTCGTGGGAATTACCAATCTGTCAAAAAAAATAGTTCGCATAAAGGCAGTGGGGAAACGGCGGTTTGTTGATTTCTACTTTGTTGGCGTTGGTAATACTGGAACTGCCGTGACTTTTACCGTGCCGGATGCGGCCAAAACTATTACGAACATGGTTTGGATAGGATTTTCTTCAAATACGGATGCTAGTGCAGACCTCACTCCCGCCGGTATGGTTCTCATTAGTTCGGCATCGAGTACAGTACATGTTTACACAAATTTTGCGGCGGCGGCATGGAGCAACAGCACAGGCTCACGCAGCGCGTCCGGGCACGTCGAATACGAGGCGGCATAGGTAGTTTACAGTAAAGGATAAATTATGAGTGGTAGTTCAATCGCTGGCACCATTATGCAAGTGGCGGGTGACGCACAACAGGATATTACCAATTATATCACGCCGTACTTTACCAGTAAGTCTGAGCGTGACGCCAACACCGAGGCCACCAAACAGATAGGAAAATGGGGCGACGTCGCCACCGGGTATATCCAGCCGATTGCCGATCAGGGCATGTCTGCGTTCCAAAGGCTTGCCCAAGGCACACAAGATGGAGAGTACAACTTACCACAATACCAAACATATCAACCGGGAACACAGGCCCCGACGTACCAGGACAAGGGGGCGTTCAATTTCAACTACCAAGCCGATCCCGGCTATCAGGCACGTTTGCAGGCCGGGCAGGGGGCTATCACAAGTGCTGCGGCGGCTGGGGGGAACGCTCTGAGCGGGTCTACGCTTCGCGCACTCACGAAGTACAACTCTGATCAGGCGTCGAATGAATACGCCCAAGCCTACGGACGCGCTTACAATCAGTTTCAGAACAATCGCCAATTTGACTATAACTCCTACCTAAATCAACTGAGCCAGTGGAACGCCAACAGAGGCTTTGGGGCCGGTCAGGCAACGGACGTATACAACTCCAAGGTGCAGGGGGTCAACACGGGTTATCAGCGCCTTGCCTCCCTTGCCAATCAAGGCGTAGACGCAAGTGGGACGCTGGCGAGCATGGCAACGGGGCGCGGTGGGACGCTGGCCGACCTGGCGGTGTCTCGGGGCAACATAGACGCCTCTATGTGGCAAGGCATAGGGAATGCCTCGGTGAATCAAGGCGCACATGTTGCGCAACTTGGCTCAAGCATAGGTGGTATGGGTGGGAGCGGTGGAGGTGGTATGGGTGGGAGCGGTGGAGGTGGTATGGGTGGGAGCGGTGGAGGAAGCGGCACCGGGTAGCCCGTGAATGTCACTATCGGATACTCCCCATCTCAAAACGCTTCGCAGCCACAGTTTCAACAGACACAGCAATCACCGTATTACTCATACGATGACGCCTCACAATATAGGGGATGAAAATGGTACAGCCCGATACTAGCCTAATATCGCCAACCGCCAAGATGGACAATCCGCTTGAAAACCAAGCGCATGTCGCCCAAATTCAACAAGCGAACGCGGCGACGCAAGGCCAGACGCTTGAGAACCAACAGACGCAAAGTAACATGATGGAAAAGCGCATTGTCAACGACGTGGTGAACAAGGCCCCACGCCTGGCAAACGGTGATGTCGATTGGGAAGCGACTGTTGGGCAGCTCTACAAGACTCCCGGCGTTAGCATTGATACGGTGAATCAGATTGAAAAGACACAGGCCCCGCAAATGAGAGAGGCCAAGATCAACGCGGCCCTCGTCGGTGCTTTTGATCCCCAAACAGGGGGATACGACAACAACAAGGTGATGATCGCTCTTAATGGAATTGATCCGGCGTTGGGTTTTGAGACTCACAAAACGCTTATGGACAACCAAAAAGAAGCACTGGATTGGCACTTTTCCGGATTATCTCGTGCAGCTGGTTTGTTAGACAAGACGACCACGGCAGACGGGTATCATTCGGCTGTGGCCCTTGCCCGGCAGTTTGGAGTAGGCGAAAACGATCTCCCCATGAAATATGACCCGGCGGCGAAGCAAACCTTTGTGAATCAGTACAAAGACCCTGCGCTAGCACAACAGCAATTTGAAAATAAGATGGAAGAACGCAAGGTAGCCGCAGAGGAAAAGAAGGCCTATGCAGATTTGATTGCGGCCAAGAACAAACCTGGAAATACCGGGATAGTAGAGAACGGCGTCCGAACTGAACAGATAGGAAATGGCACTGCGAAATATCCAGCTTACATGCAAACAAAGGAAGCAGAAGATCGTTGGTTGAAACTTGACCAGTATAGCAATGCCTTGCGGCAGTCTTCGCGTTCCGCCCTTGGTCAATCTGGAATAGCGAACGCGAGGGCCGGACGAGCAATAGACATTCTTACAAGTAAAGACATAACACAAGACCCATATGTATTCGACCTTGTGAACACGGACATTCAAGGCGTGATGAAGGGAGCAGCCCCCGACGAAGTTCAACTCAAAGGCAAGTATTCCAATTTACAAACGGCCCTTGCTTCGCTTTGGGCAAAAACCACATCCAAACCCGTAGAAATAAATCAACCCGGAGTCAAGAGCCAGCTTTTATCTATCCTCAAGGGCCTCCGGGACATAGACAATAACGTGATTGACAAAAATCTCGGCGTTAGCAAGGTGACGTTTAAGCCGATCCTTGTCGCTGATCCTGACAGGGCGACTTCGTTCTATGAGGCAATGGCGGCAACAAAAGATGTGAATACAAAGGATGGCGAAACAATTCCGTCTTATACCAGTGTTGACGAAGCAGAAAAGGCCGGACACAAACCGGGTGACAAAGTTATCATAAACGGGGTTTCCGGGACATTGAAATAATGGATTTTGTACCTGATACAGTCGCTTCGACCTCTGGAAACCTTACGTTTGTTCCTGATGCACCCGAGGGACAACACGGGGCAACAGGGTCTTTTTCCACGCCTTCTGTTTCTGAGGCTTTGTTCCCTCGATCAATGGCTGCCCAAAATCGTACTGGTGGTTATTCTGTTGGAGAATCAGCGGGGGCAATTGCGGATGTTTATTCGTTGCCTGGCCGTGCTATTGCAGCACTTCCCTCGCTTTTGCCGGGAAGCAAACAAAACTATCTGTCATCACTTGCCAAAACACAAGGAAGTAATTTCGTCGGTGATATACTTAGAAGTCCGGCAACTCCATTTATGTTTGCCGGGGGTGCAGTTGCAGCCCCTCTTGGCCGTACTGTTGCTGCCGCATTGCCTTATGTTGGCAGACTTGCCGGGCTTGCCACAGAAGGTGCGGGGCAAGGGGCTGGTGGTTACCTGGGCGGGCTTCTTGACCGGGCTTCGTCCGGACAGACAAGTGGCGTTGGCGGAGAAATTGCACAAGCTGGTGCTGACATTGCAACAGGAGCGGTTGTGAATCCTGCCATTCCAATGATAGGCCGTGGGCTTACCGCAAGTGTTCGCAATGTTGGCGATGTTGTATTCAACAAAGCTCCTTCGGCGTTGGCAGCGGCGGAAAATGCAGCGGCGCAGCGTGTTGGAATCCCGCTTACGCGGGGCGAGGAAGCAGCGGCGGCAGGGTCAAAATTAGGGGGAGGGAATTGGGGCGCTGTTGAGCGTGTTATTAGATCATTACCGGGTGCTGGGGGAGTATTCGCAAAAATAAATTCCGACAAAGCAGCCGCAGCAATTAAGGCCGTTGAAAACGCTTATGGCGCACCAATAAGTACGATAGAAGAGGGCGTTGCTGCAAAAATAGCCGATGGAATTGAGAAGGGTTATCGAGACCAAAAAAACATGTTTGCCGGAGCATATCAACAGGCAATCGAAGAAGGGAAGAGCGCGTACCTTGATGGCGGAGCAATTGCTGATAAAATAGAAGGCAAATTGTCGCGCTCCCGCGAAATGAATACGCTTGTCCCTGATGCTGAAAAGAAGAACATCCAAATATTTCTTGACAAGATCAGAGGAATAGACATTCCCGTATCAAAAGGCGGCGGTATTGTTAAGCAACCTGGAGAACCAGGGAGCAACTACGAGGCATTTAAGGACATCACTTCTCTGGTTGGTTCTGCAAAACGACGTATGGAAGACGCCCTGTCCGTGAAAACATCCGGATTAAACGACACACAGGCAAGAGCGGCGGCACAGGTATATCAGGATATATATACAACTTTGAAGGCGGCAGAATACAATCATCTTCGTTTGGTTGGAGGGAATGATCTTGTTGACAACATGAAAATAATCGACAGATTATATGCCGAAGATAAAGGATCGATGAGTGTTGTCAAAAAGATGTTTGGAATTGGCTCCGAGGAGGGTCAAAAGGGTTTTGTCGTTGCGGATAACGCGCTTGACAATATGTTGACCCCGAAGAACGCCTATAAGTTGGACATGGCCCTAAAATATGCAAGTGACGATACAAAAAACCAGATAGCACAGGCGGCAATTGGGAAGATCATTCGCGCTTCCGCGAAGATAGAAAACATCGGTGGGAAGCCTACAATTTCGCAAATGATGGTTGAAAAGTATGGCCAGGCATTGACCAAGTATCGACCTGTACTACAAAGACTTATCTCTCCCGATAGGTTGAAATTACTTGACGACACATACACAGGAATGAGGCGTGGAAATATTGGCAGCGTCAATTTGCTTGATCCATCAAATGCTTCCGGAACTAGCGCAAAACTGAACTTGATTGGTATGGTTGTTGAAGCCATGGTTGCTGGTGGTTCAGGGGCACAGGCGTTTCATAGTCCACTTGCACTTGCTGCCGGGATTCCTCTTGTTGGCGCTCAAATGTATGCGACAAATGTTCTTGCCCGTATCGCAACGAAACAAGGTCTTTCTGGCATTGAAAGAACTGTGGGGCCAGGAATTGTCAGGGCTGTAACAGGGGCCGGTGTTGGTGCTGGGGTTGGAGCAGTTGCAGCCCCACAGGGGAAAAGAAGTCGCGGTGCCCTGATTGGCGCTGGCGTTGGGAGTGGGGCGGCTACTTTTGGGAAAACTGGATTTAAAACACTTTCTTCTCTCGCGGGAGGCCGGTAATGGCAAATTGGATTAGCGGAGCAATCAAGCATCCTGGAGCTTTCGGCGCACAGGCGAAGAAAGCCGGGATGGGCACACAAGCGTTTGCTCGTAAGGTTCTGAAAAAGGGGTCAAAGGCTTCGACGACCACGAAGCGCCGGGCCGCGCTGGCAAAGACACTAGCACATCTCGCAAGGAGTCGATAAATGGCAACATTGATACCGTTTCCGTTGCACGAATTTGACGACGATGGCAAGCCGTTGGCCGGTGGAAAGCTGTACAGCTATAATGCCGGGACGGATGACGACAAACCATTGTATTCGGACGCTTCCGGCGATACCGAACTTACCGTTGAGAACCCGGCCATTCTTGATTCCACGGGTAGATTGACGGCGTTTTTGGGAACGGGGAAATATAGGCTTGTTCTCAAGAACTCTACCGACAGTCAGACTTTTTGGGACGTTGACAACATTCCAGGATCGGGCGGCACAATTTCAAGTCTTATGTGTGTCAAGACAATTTCTGATCTTCGCGCGCTAGGAGATGGCGTTGCCGATGCGGTAATTGTTCTCTCTTATTCTATTCTTGGTGATCGTGGCGGCGGTCTGTTTTATTGGGATTCAGAAAGCAGCGTCAAAGATGACAATGGTGTTGTAATAATTCCAGACGACACGCCCGAAACAGGTCGATGGATACGAGAATTTGATGGGCAGGTTGATCTGCGCTTTTTCGGCGCTCAAGGTGACGACGAAACCGACGATGCAGCGGCACTTATAGACGCGGAAGCATACGTTGAAAAAAATCCCGGCAAGGTTCTTATTGCCACACAGGGAACGTATGTGATCGACAGCGACCCCAGCCTCACCTCGCCTTGTATCATGGAGCCAAATGCGTGCTTCAAATGGACTGCGGCCATTAACACTACATTCGCACCGTTGATTGACATCGCGGATGAAACCTTGCATTTCGATTGCCCGGATGATCATACACCCATACTGGCGGGCATAAAAGCTGTTTCCCCACACTGGTTTGGTGCTGTTGGCGACGGATCAACGGGCGATTCGGCGGCATGGATCAAGACCATTTCTTCTACAGAAGACCAGAAGGGCGTCCATGTCGTTGCATCACCCGGCAAGAGTTACGGCATAGACGGCGCTGATGGTTTTCACATCGAGAACAGAAGCGATATTACCTTTGACTTTCTCGGCGCAAAGCTAGGAAAGATAAATACTGCGGGTGACGTATTTACTCTTGGGGGATGTACTCACATTGAAATCAACAATCTACAAATCCTTGGTGGAGGTTGGGGGTCAATAGGACTAAAGCTAAACCAAGAAGCAAACACACCATGTGAACAAATTATGGTCAATGATCTTTACATTGACTGCCCTCTTGCGTCAAGCGTAGGAATACAAATAGGAGACAATACTAATGACCCTAATAATAACGGGGCCATTGGTTGTTTATTCAATCGTATCCAGATTAAAGATACTCCTGTTGGAATCGAAATAGACTCAAGAGATAGTCAGGGGAACATGTTTAAGAACACCCGTTTTTCTGGTGTGTTCAAGAGTTGCGCCGTCATTACACAGGGCGATGTTGCCATAGATGGCGCGGTGATAGAACTTGGAACCGTCGATGAATTTTCACCAAAATTATTTACAGTAAAAGACGGTTCCCTTGCATTGTCAAATGTCCAATATCAAACCACAAAATACGGTCTGTTTTTGGAAATGCTTGACCAAGACAGTACGTTTGTTTCAGCAAATCCATACAAGAGAACAGCGACCGTTTTTGAAAATGTTTCCGTTTCCTGCCCTGGCAATCAATCTGACAACAGGATAATCTATCTTGATGAAGAGAGCAGAAATCTTGTACTTGAAGGATGCCAATTAGTTGGAACGAGCGCCTCCCCTGTTGCCTTTGAAGCATCCGCCGGGACATTGTCTAGCCATGGAACGAGATATTCAGTGCCGAGTGTTGGAGAATTTCCTTGGGTGTCTGTCGGCAATGAGGGGTATGGTCCTGTCGAGTCAAAGGGAGACATCTTTGTTGTCGGTACGGGTAATGACTATCCGGCTCCTGATTGTAATCTTCGACCGCGAACGGACGAAAATAGTGTCGAATCGGAAAAAGCAAGGTTCTTCACTCAAGACCCGGTGTATCAGAATATCCGATGGCAGGGACACAATTTTGCCACGACCGGGAGCATTTACGAACTCGGCAAAATTGGATACGTGAGCTCGGATAATGGTGAGTTTACCGGGCTTCGTGTTCAGGTGGGCAATAATAGCGGCGACGAGGACACGTTGGCAACGATACTGACCGGAGAAGGGGCAAACGGAAGCAATAATCTGTTGACTATTTATGGCAGATTGCGTGAGTGTCAAGGGGGCAATCTTGCTGTGGAAAGTGACATTTCCGTCGGTAATGGGAACTTCTTTACGATAACGTCAGGAACTATCTTAAAAACTATTTCAATAACAGGTTGGGCAAATGGCTCCAAAATTTACTTATCAAACACATCTGGAAATATAGTCTATCTTGCTGACGGATGGAACAGCGCGCCCTTTTATGGAAACGGATGTTTTGCTCTTTCGGGCGGATCAACTCGTGCCCTTTTGCATAATGACATTATCTGTTTTGTTCTTGATGGAACAACATGGAGAGAGTTCCCAACCAATTCAGGCATGAGTGGGAAGGGAAGTGCGGCGACACTTGATAATTACGGGACATATGATACATTGACAGTAACGAATGATGGCATACTGCATGATATTACTGGAGGTTCCGACCAGATAGACTTAATTTCAACAACTGGGTTTCATTCCGGATCAATCATTTACTTGTCGTCAGCAAACGAATGTAAATTTAGATCATTAAGCTCTGCAACCAAAACAGGATTTGCAAATATTAGTATTCGGACTGGTAGCTCACCCTATACAATGGCAGGGACACCAGAAGTTGTTTCGTTTATATACAATGGCACATGCTGGTGTATGCTTGGAGTGAACTAACCAATGACCGGCACCCTTGAGCGCGACAACGGAGGAAAAAATGACCCCCCTCCATGAACACCATCGACTAACCGACGTGTGCGGGGATTGCCCACTGCCGGAGGATGTGCGGGAAATCAAAATTGCTCTGCGGGGCGACTATGAAAAAGCGGGACTAATCACGCGGACGGTTGACCTTGAAAAAGCTGTCGATGAAATCAAAACAGGCATCAAGAAAAGCCATGATTTTATACGCAACACGATGGTTGGGCTTTTCTTCGTTTCGCTCGGCGGGCTGGGAACGATCACCTGGGCCCTGATTACTCACACGATTGATATTGTGAGCAAGTAATGGATAAATATTATTCTCTTGAGTTTTACTTTGACGAACGCGGCTTTGGCGACCTGAATTTTCTTTGCGGCCCTGATACGCGCCTGACGTACCTTGCTTGCAGCGGATCAATCAACGCCAACGGCTCACTTGTAAACTGCATCACGCCGGGTGTTTACACGATGCGGGAACTGCCGGTAGTGACGGTTGAGGATGGCATGAGCATTCCCGGCCATGAGTGCCGCAAGTGGCGGTTGCACGACGAGAACGGGCCCACGCATTTGCTGATCCATTTGGATGCTGGGCTGCCGGGAACAAAGGGCTGCATTGGCATAAAGAGCCACGATCCGCGTGGGCTTGACGCGCTTTGGGACTTGGCGGCAGTGGCGATAGAATCTCAGGGCGTGGTGCAACTCACGGCGGGATTGCTCGTAACCCCAGCAGCGGAGGCCGCATGAGCAAGTGGAATCTGCTTGATTGGCTGCAATCCGAGGGCGTGCTGCCGGGTTCAGTCGTGGGAACGAACCAGTGGTTGTCAGCGGGCCTGATAATTCGCGGTAAAGAGGCCGGCTGGCAGCGTTTTCTTTCTTGGCGCATTGCGGAGCATGTTTTCGACGTTGGTGGATACGACAGCAACGGGAAGCTCACGGCATACCAGATGTTGCCCAAGACCGGATACACGCCTGTCAAGGCAAGCGAGTACGGACTGTGCAATCTCGCAGACCACATCGTATTCGTGGCAATGCCAAAGATTCTCAGGATGAACCAACACGCACAACAACTGGCAGCACAGTTTTGCCTTGACGAATGCTTCCAGATTCACCGGCAGTACGGTTTCGATGACGT
>QGNH01000523.1_pt2 | contig 45656 bp, 60 predicted proteins | sample 1735481 | NCBI WGS metagenome assembly QGNH01 (sample SAMN09239004, study PRJNA386568) | Viral metagenome, whole genome shotgun sequencing project.
CCGAGAGTTGCGCCCAACCCTCTGAAAATCCTCATACAGCCACCCTCCGCACCCGAACCGGAGGCGGATCGGCTGCAACCCATTGGTGTATTCACGGGTCCCTGTTCAACCTAACGTATCGCCGGTCGGTCCCACTTCGATGCTTACGGATTTCCGGCCGTTGAAACTAGGTTGACGATTGACTCAGTCAACCGTCCCTCCCTTAAGGTTATCTAATGGCAAACTTCCAGGACGTGGGGCTGGCACCGCACCACATCAAGGCGAGGGGGTCGGCGACCATTCGGCGGGTTGGTCGCGCGGCACAATGCTTAGGTCTGGCACGGGAGGCCACGCAAGACTTTGGCCTCGGAGACCATCTGTTCGGAATCACCAAGGGCCAATTCTCGATGATCGATATCGCATCGGCGGTATTGGAGAAAACCGGTCCCGCCGATGTCGCCGTTTGGACCTGGTGCATTGCTGATTACGAGGTAGAGGCGATTGGGGCGTTCATTGGTAGCGGCTCAATTCGCGGATTCCGGCTTGTGATGGATTGGGCTGGCGTGCAGCGCGACATGCAGATCGTGGCCGAATTGCAGGAAAAGTTCGGCCTGGACTGCATTCGCGTCACGAAAACGCACGCCAAGATCGTGATTGTTAGTAACGATACGTGGCGGGTCGTGATTCGCGGATCGATGAATCTGAACGCCAATCCCCGCTTCGAACAGTTTGACGTGTCTGACGGTGGCCCGGCGTGGGATGTTATGAGCGGCGTCATGACTGAGATGTGGGCTCGGGCGAAGCCGGTTCCTGTGCGGAAACTCAAGCATGCCGATGCAGTTGATTTGCTGAGTGTGGGACAATCGGAATTGCGTGCGCAGAATACGCCGGACTGGGCCGCTGGCGGCAGTGCAACATGGTGGAAAGATGGCGGGAAAAAAGGCAAGGAAGCGGGTAACGCCTGATCCGCCTAGCCATCTTTCGGAACGGGCTCGGGTCGAGTGGAACAGAATTACTGGCGACCCCCCAGAGATGGAGGCTCTTGGCTTAAATAATCTGGCGGATGCCGCGATATACTGCCAGACGTGGGCTCGAATGGTCGAGGCGGAGCAGCATGTAAACGATCATGGTGTGATCGTTCCGGCCGCCAGGACCGGTGCGCCGATGTTAAATCCGCAACTGGCGATTGCGAACCGTGCCGCGAACGTTATTCAGAGGATGGGCCGGAAATCGGCGTATTCTTCTGTGTCACAAAAAAGCGGCGATACGGCGCCTGCCATCCGGGTTTCGCAGGCCGAATATGCTCGAATCCATGGGGTTAGCCGGCAGGCTGTCACAAAGTGGAAAGACATGGGTCTTTTGACTTTGATTGGCGGTCTTGTGGACGTGGAAGCCACTAATTTAACAGTCGAAAAATATCGTAATACCCCGGCGATTGTGCCTTTTCAAATACTTCCCGGTACAATTCCGGAACCACTGGGTGCCGCCGCGCCTCCCGACCTGAACGAGTCCCGCGCCTGGGACACGCATTGGTCCGCCGAGCGCCGACGCCAACAGGTTGACGAGTTCGATCGAACCCATATCGCGCTGGCTGAGGTCGAGGCGTTCGCCGACCTGTTGAACACGACCTACTGGCAGGGGTTGGAGGCTGTCGCCGGCCGAACAGCATCGGACATCGCGGCGGTTTGCGGCGGCGATGTCGCGGTCATTGGAGAAATCATACGAGATGAGCATCGGGCTCTCAGAGCCGCCGTCGCCAGGGAATTCGGCCGTCTCGCCGATCTCGGAAAAGGTAGCGGCGCTGTTGCGCCGGATGCAGGTGGCGATGATCCCGCCGCCGAAACGCTGGACGGACGAGTGGGCGGCGGCGAACGTGATCTTGCCGCCGAAGTCAGCGGAGCCGGGTCCGTACCGGCCTGAGCGGGTTCCGTACACGATCCCGATCATGCGGGCGTTTGACGATCCGCGCTGGCGCATGGTGGTGTTCGTGATGGGTTCGCAGATGACCAAGAGCACGTCCGTGCTGAACGTCATCGGCAAGCGCCAGGACGACAACCCGGTGCCGATCATCTACTTCGGCCCGTCGCGCAACTTCGTCGAGACCGTAATTGAGCCGCGACTAACGGACATGCTGTGGGGTTCGCAGTCGCTCCGCGGCAAAACGGTTTGGGGCAAGAAGAACCGCAAGACGCTGAAGATGGTATCCGGCGCCGAGGTGCGGCTCGGCTGGGCCGGCTCCGCTACCGAATTGGCGGGACAGCCGGCCGGATTGGTGTTCGTCGATGAACGGGACCGCATGGCGGCGGACATCAATGGCGAAGGCGATCCCGTCGAACTGGCCAGGGCGCGCGGCGAGACCTATCCTGGGTTCTGTGTCGGCGTCACGAGCACGCCCCTGATCGGCAACGTCGAGACGGAGCGCAATCCGAAAAGCGGGTTGACCCATTGGCGGATCGCCGAGGCCGAGGATCTGGAAAGCCCGACCTGGAAACTGTGGCAGGAGGGGACGCGCTGCGAATGGGCGTGGCCGTGTCCGCACTGCGGGGTGTTTTTCATCCCTCGGTTTTCGGGGCTGAAGTTCGACAGTGCGACGCCGGCGACCGCGTTGAAGTCGGCGCATTTCGAGTGCGTGGCCTGTGGCTGCTTCATTGAGGACTATCACAAGACGGCGATGAACGCCCGCGGCGTCTACGTGGCGCCTGGGCAGAGCATCGAACTGGACGGCACCGTGACGGGCCCGGCGCTGGATGGCGAGGTGATCAGCTTCTGGGCGTCCGGACTGGCCTCGCCGTTCGTTTCGTGGGGCGCGCGGGCGTCCGATTACATCCGGGCGGTGCGGTCCGGCGATCAGACGCGGTTGCAGACGGTCATCAATACCCGGATGGGCGAGTTGTTCCGGTCGGGCGGCGGCGGCGAGGTCAAAGAGTGGGCGCGCATCGCGGCGCTCGCCGGGACGTACGAGACCGGCGATGTGCCGTACGGCGTCCAGAAGATCGCGTTGACGGTCGATGTGCAGAAGATGGGCCTCTACTACGTGGTGCGCGGGTGGGGGCATCGCTGGGAAAGCTGGCTTTTGTCGGCTGGTTACATCGCCGGAGAGACCGACCGCAGTGAGGTCTGGAACGATCTGGCGACGTTGATCGACGGCGGGGTGGACGGCCTGCCGATCGGCCTGACACTGATCGATTCAGGATATCAGCCCGGCGACAAGTGGCGGAGGCCTTCGCACGCGGTCTATGATTTCTGCCGCCGGTATCCGGGCGGGCGGGTGCGGGCGATCAAGGGCGTATCTACTGCGTCGACGCCGATCAAAACGGCATCGGCCACGATCAACTACAAGGGCAAGCCGTCGAAACGAGCCGGCGTGATGCTGCACATCCTGGATAGCGATTTCCATAAATCGTGGGTCATGGCGCGGCTGGACTGGCCGCAGGGCGATCCTGGCGGTTGGCATGTTCCGGACGATGTGACCGAGGACTACTGCCGCCAGATCGTGGCTGAGACGCGGATCATGAAGCCGAGCGGCGCTCCGGTTTGGGTACGACATCATCGGGACAATCACTACCTCGATGCGGAGGCGATGCAGGTCGCCGCGGCATCGCTGATGCAGGTCCAGGCGTTGCGGGCGTTGCCGGCCTTGTCGGACGATGAGCGGCCGGCGGCGGTGTTCGTGCCGCCGAAGTTCACCAGAGGCGTGCGGTCGCGGTTCGCGGAGGCTTGATTATTCGCTGACTGTCTGGACCTGAAACGGGTGGAACCAGTAACCTGGCCCCTCGTCAGTGCGAACAAATAGACGCCCAACCTCGTGGGGAAACTCGTATCCCTCCAGTACGCCGCGAAGCCTGGCATCTCCAGCGGCCTCCACTCGGCTGTTGACCTTTATTTTGCTCTTTGGTGTTTCCGTTTGGCTCATTGGATCAATCCCTACGTAGCCACGGAAGTATAGCGGCCGAACAACGGTGAGCGCAATTCCATGACATGGACTCAGGCGGAATTCGACGCCCTCGCCGCCGCATATAAACTCGGCGCGACGACCGTGACCTATGGCGACGGCACATCGGCGACGTTTCGCTCTCGTGCGGACATGCGGATTTTGCTGAACGAAGCCGCGAACTCGCTTGGGGTCGGGGGAACGAACGTGATGATCAGGCAGATCCGCATGGTCACGGACAAGGGGACATAAGTCAGGCGTGCGCGGACTGGCCCTGGAATTTATCGCGAAGGGCAGCCTTTTGTTCTCGCGTCGCGGCAACCTTCGCGGGGGGCAATTTGTTAAACTGGACGGCCCAGAGGATCAGTAGTTGTTCAGGGGTTTTGGCAGCCTTCTCTGCTTTATCGCACAGGACGGTCCACTGTCCGAGGTCCATCGCGGGAGCAAGGTCAAGCGGGCGCTGGGCGGGCCGTGGCGTGTAAGGCTTCGGCGGTGGCGCCATGTAAGGCTTCGGCGGTGGCGCCATGTGTTTGGTCTGCTCTGACGGTGAGCGAATGTGACCGCCGCCAATGACCTGTGTGAGCCGGGCCTGGGTCATATCGATAAGTCTGGCACGGCGAGGCTCTTTGCCAACCTCTTCGACGACCTCAACCTTTCCGTCGCCGGTTGCGAGTTTCTTCTGATCCTCCTGAACCAGCTTGGCGATCATGGATACGATGGCGGGGCTCGCGCCGTATCGGATCAACATCTCTGGCAACAGCTTCCCCGAGGCGACGTCAGGCAGAAACATCAACAACGGAGACGTGAAGCTGGACAGATCTTCTCTCCGGCTCTGAAGTTCGGCCAACACCTTGGCCATTCGCAGGATGCCAGCAGCGGTTTGCGTAATCGCGGCGCTTAGTTCGGTGTATAGTTCGGCGACGGTCATCTTCTTGAGGTTCATTTCGCGGCTCTTTCGTTGAGTTGCATGGTGATGAGGGTGAGTTCGGCAAGGTTGTTTTGCGTGGCTTTCTTCCGGTATGCAGCGCGGTTTATCGATCTCTGCCTCTCTGGGTTCGCCGTCCGCCAGTCCCGCAGTCGTTTCCGAAACTTCTCTGGGTTAGCCTCTTTATCCGCCCGAGCTAGGTCTCGCAGCCTTTCTTTGTTGGCCGCTTGATACTTCCGCACCCGTTCAAAAAGGTTTTCCCGAGCCTTCTTTGGGTCAGCCGCCTGCCGTGTTGGATAGCGTTCCGGAAATCTCTCCTTCAGGGAGACCCTAAGCGCCCGCCGATACTCCCGATAATGTTCCGCGTTGGCTGATCTCCACGCCCGGTCGTATTCCCGAGCCTTCTCTGGGTTGGACGCTCGCCGTGCCTTAGCCCGTTCATTTGATGACCGGGCCATCACTTGCCCTCCCGAACCTGTCGCCGGCCTTCGCCCTCATATCGAAACTCATCGACGATGCGCCGGATCAGTTCGGACACCGTGACGCCAAGCCGTTTGGCCTCACGTTTCAGGTAGGCCGCCTGGGGTTTTGTCAGGGTAACGGTCTGCCGAACTGCTTTGCTCATGTGAGCAATATACGCACCACATTGTAATCACGGCAAGGGGCTTCTGACCCATGGGAAAGAAGGCCGACAAACTAAAGAAGATCGCGGAAGCCGCCGCCGCGTCGAAGCCGATGATGGCGTCGTTCGACGCGGGCAGTTCCACGCGCCGCATGGCGAGATGGAATCTTCCACGCAACGAAAGCCTGAACCGCGCCATCCTACGGGAAGGCGAGCTTATCCGGGACCGCAGCCGGGACGCGGTTCGCAAATCGCCATACGCCACCAACGCGAAGTCGAGCTTCATCGCCAACTCGGTTGGGGCGGGAATCAAGCCGTCGAGCCTGCATGCCGATCCGGCCATCAAAGCCGCAATCCATGAGGCGTGGCTTCAATGGACTGACGAAGCCGATGCGGACGGCCTGACCGATTTCTACGGGCTCCAGGCCATGGCGGCAGGGTCGATGTTCGAAGCAGGCGAAGTCCTGGTCAGGTTCCGTCCGCGCCGGGTCGAGGACGGCCTGTCTGTCCCGCTACAACTTCAGATGCTGGATCCTGAGCATCTTCCGCTAACGCTCAATGTCATGTCCGACACCGGCAACCCGATCCGCGCCGGCATTGAGTTTGACCAGATCGGCCGTCGCGTCGCCTATTGGCTGTATCCGCAGCATCCCGGCGACATTTACATCGGTGGCGGCGGCTCGCTCAGTGGAATAAAGCCGATCCCGGCTGACCAGGTGCTGCATCTGTTCAATCCGATCCGGCCCGGTCAGGTTCGCGGCATTCCGCACATCTCCAGCGCGCTGCTGAAACTCTACGAACTCGACAAATTCGACGACGCGGCCCTGATGAAAGCCCAGGTCGCGGCGATGTTCGCGGGGTTCATCACCAAACCAGACCCGGACGGGACCGTGCTCAACGAAGTCGGCGCGATTGATCCCGGTGTTGGCGAAGCGACGCTGGAATCCGGGACGATGCAGGTTTTGCTGCCCGGCGAGGCCGTCACGTTCAACACGCCGCCGGATATGCCGGGATACAAGGACTTCATGGGCATCCAGTTGCATGCGGTCGCGGCCGGCATGGGCGTGACTTACGAACAACTGACCGGCGACCTGACGGGCGTCAATTATTCGTCAATTCGGGCTGGGCTGGTCGAGTTTCGCCGCAAAATCGAGCAGTTCCAGCACATGGTGTTGGTCTTCCAGTTCTGCCGCCCGGTTTTCAACCGCTGGCTGACCGATGCGGTGCTCGCGGGACGGCTCACGCTACCGGGGTTCGCCAAAGACGCGCAGCCATACCGCAAAATCAAGTGGATCACGCCGAAATTCGACTGGGTCGATCCGATGAAGGACCGTCTGGCCGAGAAGTTGGCGGTGGACAATGGCTTCAAGTCCCGTTCCGACGTTATCGAGGCCGAGGGTTACGATCCCGAGGAAAATGACGCGCGGATCGCGGCGGATAAGGCGCGCGAGACGAAACTTGGGCTGATCTTCCCGCACCCCGTCGCGACCGAGCGGCTTACCGAGACGGTGCCGAACGCGGATCCGAACGCTTTTGGCCAAGGGGGTAGATGATCTGTCGGTCAGGGCGCGTTGGTGCTTGGCCACTTACCTTGGAATGCTGCATTTTTGACGGATTGTATGGCTGCATTAAGGTAGGACAGCAATATATCGACCTGCTCTTGTGCATCATTGTCCATGACAATTACCCCGTCCCTGTTTGAATGGCCTGATATCCAGTGCGCTATTAAAGCATCGAGTGACACTGAAGCTGTGACGTTGAATTCAAATATTCCTATCTCGAAATATACTCCGTCCTTTTTAATTTCCATATTGAACATGGAATTCTTTCTGATAGCGTCATCGACGACTTTAGCTGCTGAAACTGAAATCTTGTGAATGGCGTCCTTTATGTTGCCAGCTTCAACGCCATCTCCGGTCCACTCCCACTCGTTAAAATCTTCGGTGCCTTCGATTGAAACGCCCCATTCATTGACGCTCATGCCCGTATCCTTTGCTGTCCAAATCTCGCCACCACGGCATCCGCCACCCGCTCTGCGAGGTCTTGGTCTCGGATGGAGATCTCCAGTCTGAGAACGGCTTCTTGCGATAGATTGCGGCCACTCAATTTCGAAATGTCATCAAGCGCCTGTTTTAGCGACGGCGGCACACGAAGGCTGAGTGTGGTTTTCTCGCCTTCTCTGGGTGGACCGACGGGGCGGCCGGCGCCACGCATCTGAACTTTTGGTGATTTCATACACTCGTAATTAACGGGTGCCTCACTGTTTGGCAAGGACGAAAAATGACCGCAATTCGCTTCGTCCACCTCGCGGATCGGCTGTTCGGCCAGCCGCTCATGCTGCATCCCGGCAAGCTGCGCACGATCGTCGCCGTTGTCGCGCCCCGGATGGGCATGCCAACGCCATCGGCGGACTGGGGTGGCCCGGATGAGATGCCTACCGAGGCATCGGACGCGCCCGCCGCGCCGGTTGGTATCGCGGTGATCCCGATTCACGGATCGTTGGTGCAGCGCAACGCGCCAAACGCGATGTCGGGGATGCGGAGTTACGAGGACATCGCCGCCGAGTTTTCAGGCGCGATGGCCGATGGCAACGTGTCCGGGATCGTTCTGCACATCGACAGCGGCGGCGGCGAGGTTTCCGGCGCGTTCGACCTCGCCGATACGATCTTCAGCGCCCGCGGTCAGAAGCCGATCCTCGCGGTCGCGTCCGAGCGTGCCTATTCGGCGGCCTATCTGTTGGCCAGCGCCGCCGACACGATCGTCGTGCCGCGTACCGGCGGCGTCGGATCGATCGGCGTGGTCTGCGTCCACTGCGATATGTCCGGTATGGATCAGCAGATGGGCATGATCTACACGCCCGTGTTTGCTGGCGCCAAAAAGATCGACGGCTGGCCGCACAGTGCGCTTTCCGATCGCGCGCACGCCGAAGTGCAGGCCGAGGTCGATCGTTGCTATGGCCTGTTTTGCGACACCGTGGCCCGCAACCTCAACGTCCCGGTCGCGAAGATCCGGGCAACCGAGGCCGGGTGCCTGTACGGCGCCGATGCCGTGACCGCCGGCCTGGCGCACGACGTCGGGCTGTTCGGCGATGCGGTGCGGATGATCCTGCCGCCCGCGCGTCCCGCGCTTCCCGCGATGCCACCACGCCCCATGCCAGCGATGCCCGGCATGCGGTCCCTCACGAAACCTTCAACAAAGGAGTTGGCCCCGATGGTCAAGAAAGCAGAAGCCGGGGCTGATCCGGTCGAAGAGATTATTGTCGATCCGCCAGCCGATCCAGTGGTCGTGATCGATCCGCCAGCCGATCCGCCTGCGGTCGCGCAATCCGCTGAACGTCCGGTTGGCGTTGGTGGGGCGGCACAGGTCGCCGCGACGGTGGACGAAGCGACGATCCGCGCCGCCGCTTACGGCGAAGGTCATTCCGCTGGCTCGATCGCCGGCTATCAGGCTGCGATGGCCCGCGTGTCCGAGACGATGGACCTCTGCGCCATCGCCAAGCGACCCGATCTGGTCGCCGGGTTCATCGGTGCTGATACCCCCGTCGCGCAGGTCCGCAGGTCGCTCCTGGCGGCGCGCGCCGACGTGGTGGACCGCGACCCGATCGACAGTCACGCGCCGGTTGGCGGTGGCGCCAAGGCGCTTGATCAACTCAACAGTGCCGCAGACGCGCTGCAAAAGACCACGCCGAAGCTGACGAAGGCGCAGGCGTTCACCGCGGCATGCAACGCGAACCCCTCGCTTTATCAGGCGTATCGAGCCGAAACCAGAAATTAAGGAGAGACCATCATGGCCTGGGAAAATGGACTCGGCGTCTCGCACGTCGGGAACTTTGAGGCGGCCGTCGATCTGACGGCTTCGCAATACTGCATCGTGCAACTCGATGCGACGATGAAAATCGCCCTTCCGTCCGCGCAAGGAATTCGCGGGTTCGGAATTCTGCAAAACGCGCCGAACGTCGGTGAAACGGCCGCCGTCATGGTATTTGGCGTGAGTCGCGTGAAGGCGAAGAACAACACCAACGGCACCCTGCTGGCGGTTGGCCGGAACGTCACGGCGAATGGCACTGATGGTCATGCGGAAGTCGCGGCGTCCGGTGATTTCGTGATCGGCATCGCGCTCGAAGCCCTCACCGGCGACGGCGAGATCTTCACCGCGTTCATCAATCCTTCATTCATTCCTCTGGCGTAACAACAAGTCTGAACCCGCCCGGTTGCGGGCAACCTCACACTGAAAGGTCGCCATCATGGCAATCATCGCTCCGGGCGTAGTGCATGTTGATACTGCGCTTACCAACTTCGCTATCGCGTACATGCAATCGGCGGATAAGTTCATCGCCAGCAAGGTCTTCCCGATCGTGCGGGTCGCGAAGCAGTCCGATTATTACTTCGAATTCGCCCGCGATGCTTTCCTGCGGGCATCCGCTCGTCGACGCGCGCCCGGATCGAAGGCGGCCGAGAAGACTTTGTCGCTCTCGAAAAGCCGCTATTCCGCCGACGTTTGGGCGCTGGAGGGCGTGGTCCCGATTGAAACACGGGCCAATGCTGATCCGGTGGTCAACATCGAGCAGGCAACGATCGATTCCGTCGTCGGCGACATGCTGATCACGCGAGAAAACGACTGGGTGAATACGTTCTTCAAGACCTCGCTTTGGGGCACGGACGTGACTGGCGTTGCTTCGGCGCCATCCTCCGTGCAGTTCGTCCAGTGGAATGACGGCGCGAACTCCAATCCGATCCTGGACGTCGAAACGGGCCGCGTTACGATCTGGCAAAATACCGGTATGCAGCCGAACATCTTGACGGTCGGGCCGCTGGTTCATTCCGCGCTGAAGCGCCATCCTCTGATCGTGGAACGGTACAAATACACATCATCCGACAGCATCACGGCCGACATGATCGCTCGCGTGCTGGAGATTGACCAGTACCTCGTCGCCAGCTCGGTCGCGGCAACGAACGTCGAGGGCGCGACATACGCCAGCGCGTTCATTGCCGGAAAAGGCGCGCTTCTGTCCTATGCGCCGGCGACACCGACGATCATGTCAGCATCCGCTGGGATCACGTTCGCGTGGACCGGCCTGTTCGACTCCGGTTCCGACATGGGGGTCGCGGTCGACACCCGATACGAGGCAGAGATCATGTCCGACGTGCTGCGCGCCAACATGGCCTACGACCAAAAACTGACCGGCTCGGCGCTCGGCTACTTCTTCGCGTCCGCGGTTGCGTGATGAAGGCCAACGTCGGCCAGTTCGGCGGTGTGGTCGTGGTGGGGTTCCAGGCGGGGCCGAGATTTCTCCGTCCTGGCTTTTCCATCACGCCCGCCATCGCGCAGGCCATCCCGATCGAGAACCGCTGCGGGCTTGAGCGGGCCGGAAACGTGACCTGGCACACCGCGCCGCCCGTTCCGCCTGCTCAGCCAGAAAAGAAGGTGTTGAAAAATGGCCGTTGATTTTACTCGCCGTTTAGACGGCCGAACCGCGATCGATAATGCCACCATCAGCGTAATGACGCTCGCGCCTGGCGCTTCGGTCGTCGGAGCGGCTGGTACGGGCACCGGAGCGGGAACCGCGGTGGCTCTTACTGGCGGCGCCTCCGGGGCGGGCGCGACGGGCAACGGCGGCGCGGCCAGCCTCACTGGTGGCGCTGCTTCATCTACCAACGGTAACGGCGGGGATGTCGTCCTGACCGGCGGCGCGCTGGCTGGGACCGGCAAGAATGGTGCGGTCTATCACCGCGGCAAGTTGATCCGTACCCAAACGGTTCCGGCGGCGAAAACCGTCACTGCGGCGATAACAGCCGCTGAACTGGTCGCAGGGCTGATCACCACGACCGGCGTCACCGCCCCATCGGTCCACCAACTCCCAACCGGGGCGCTGATCGACGCCGAATTGCCGGGGATGGCCGTGGACGACGCTTTCGACTTTCACGTCATCAACACCGGGACCGGCGCGTCAGATGACGCCACGGTCACCGTCAATACCGGCGTGACGATCGTGGGCTCTCCAACGGTCGGGGCGATTACTGATGCCACGATCATCTCGGGCTCGGGTAATTTCCGGGCGCGCAAGACGGCGACCGCGACCTACGTCATATACAGACTAGCGTGAAATAGTTATGCAGCGCTACACCATTCCCCTGACGACCTCGGCCGGAGGTGACGCGACGGGATACAGCCCAACCGTTACCGGCAAGATCAACTCCGTCATCTACACCAAGCCGGCGGTCACGCCGTTCGACGCTGGTGTCGATTTCACCGTGACGGTGGAGTCGACCGGGCAAACGATCTGGGCGCAGTCAGACGTGAACGCTTCGGCCTCTGTCTCGCCGATGCAGGCCGCGCACACGACGGCTGGCGCCGCCGCACTTTTCGCCGCGGGCGGGACCGCCATCCTTGTGCCGATCGTCGTGGTCAGCGACCGGGTCAAGGTCGTTGTGGCGCAGGGCGGCAACGTGAAGCTGGGGTCTGTGACCGTGGTGTTCGAGTGATGGCGCTGGCACCTTCCGTCGCATCGCGCCCCGAGGCGACGCTTGGCATCCGCGTGCTGCGCGGTTGTCAGGCGTGCGGCACGCGCCATCCGCTGGCGATCGACCCCACGGCTGACCCGTCGCGCTGCCTGACCTGCCACGCGCCCCTGCCGCCACTGGACGACGGCCAGATCGTGCCGGCCGTGCTGACGGGCGTCAGGGTCACCCTGGGCCGCGCGTTGATGGCGATCGGCCGCTTCCTCCACCGCCGCCTGAACCCATAGGGGAACACAATGAACATCACGCTGAAATACACGGTCCATTCCGTGACGGTCGATCGCGTCCCGATCGAGGCCATCGCCAACGGTCAAACCGTGCTCGCGCACGTCGATCGTCTTGTGGTCGAGTTGACCGCGGACGACGGCGACCACGGCCACACGTTCCGCCTACCGGTCGTCGCGTTCGATCTGCTGGCGGCGCAGCGCGCGGCCTTCGCCGTGGGGACCGCCATCACCCTCACCCTTGAACCAGGAGTCGCCGCATGACCGCCATCGCTCTTCCAGGCCTGGATATTTCCGCCGGGCCTCGCCGTGCCATCCAATGGCTCCTGACGGTATTCACCAACGCCGGCGCAGCGATCATCAGCAACCGCGTCATCCAGGCGGGCACCGCGGCGAAAAACGTCGGCTGGGGTATCGGCACGACGGCGGCGGCGGTCGGGAACACGGCACTCGTAACGGAGTCAGCGCCGACGACATCAGGCGGCCGCACGGTCGGCACCGAAAGCCGGGTCACCATAACGCAGACCAACGACACCTATCAGGTGACCGGTACTGTCACGGCGGGGACCGATCTGGCGATCACTGAGGCGGGACTGTTCGATGCTGTAACGGCAGGGGGTATGCTGATCCGGTCAGTGTTTTCGGCGGTGAACGTTGTCGGCGCGAGTGCTGACTCAATCGCGTTTACGTTTCAGTTGAAGATGATTCCTGCTTGATTCATTCTTTTGCTGAAAGGATGCACTGAATGGCACGTGAGATAATTATCCTGGAGCGTTTGTCGGAACCATCCGACATGACGTTTCGCTATCTCCTCTGGGCCACGGTGCCAGCGGCGCGGGTGTCAGCCTACGCCAACGCCACGGCCACCAGCGCGTTCAGGAACGCCACGGCGCCAGAACTGGCGGCCATCCAGGCGGGGCAGGTTGTTGAGCGTGTGGACGTGTTCGAGGCGCCCATTGGGACGCCGGTCGCAACCATTCAGGCGGCGCTGATCGCGGCGTTCAACAGGTTTCAGGCGCAGATCAATGCGTTCAATCCCACGGTTCGGTACGGGACCGCATGGGATGGCGTTTCTTGGAGTGCTGGGGGGACTGCGTAAATGGCAAACATCAACGAGTCCCTCGGCACGGATGCCATCCTCGCCGTTGTCAACCTGCAAAGCAAAGCGTCGTCGGCTACGGTCGGATGGATATCCGCTCTGGTCGATAATACGACCACCCTTGCACTGGATTATGAGGTCTATGTCAGTCTGCCCACGGCAGCGTCAGCCCCTGCCAACGACAAAGCCGTGCATGTTAAAATCTGCGCCGCGCACAAGGACAACGGCGGCATCTGGCGATATTCCGATGGTGGCACAACGTCGTTGCCAACGGCGGGGGATGCCAGCTACACAATAACCGCTGATCCGGGCAACAACTTCGATGAAGTCATGACGCTGGCATACGGCGTCACGTCCGCTGTAATCCAGGGAACGACGAACCTTTCCAGGTTTTACGGCCTTGGCTGCATGCCCGATGGGTTCCTGGTTTTTATCCTGAATTATTCCGGCGCCGCGCTGTCCACGGGTTGCGTGGTCGAAGTCCGTCCATGTGCTGAGACCGTCGTCTAGTGACGGCAATCCTCAAAGGACTGCCGATCAACAAGGGGCTGGTCGGATACTGGCCGCTGGGGAACCTCGGCACGGTCAGAGGCAATGTCGCGGTTGATCTGTCGGGGCGGCGGAACAACGGGGCGTTGGTCGGAAGTCCACCGTTGGTTCCGGGCATCAAAGGACAAGCGCTGTCGTTCAACGGGTCTAGCCAGAATGTAAGTGTTCCTTATGCACCGGCGCTTTGGTCCCCCGCTATTAGCGTATTTTGCTGGGTTTTTCCTACAGCGTTTACCAACAGTTATGCAACCATGATATCACACAGCAATTATGATATTCTGGCTATTAGCGGCACCAGTGGTAAATTATCGGTTTATTTGACTACATCTGGCGGCACCCAATCTTATGATGGGTCGGGTAATTTCACGCTTCCGCTAAATACCTGGTCATACGTGGGTTACACTTACAACTCCGCTGGAGGACTGGTTGGTTATGTGAATGGGGCCGTGGACGCAGCGGGCGGATCGGCGGGAACCCTTACCGATGCCGGAGGGTCAATCGCGTTCGGCTATGAGATAGGAAATGCTCGGAATTTCACAGGATACATTTGTGGCGTCCGTTTCTACACGCGAGCTCTCACTCCAATCGAAGCCCGGACCCTCTACAAAAACGGGCGTAACCCCAACTTCGGCCTGATCGGTTCACAGCCGAGGCGGGCGAATGTCGCTGGTGGCGGTTCCACCGCCTATTTCCAGACCTGCCTCGCCACGAACTCCGCGGTTTCCACTCTGATCCGGTCCGACAACAAAATCCTGCTCGCCAGCAACACATCATCCGCTGGCATCATCCGCGCCATCGCCGCGATCAAACTCGCCACCGATGCGCCGCTCGCTTTTCTGGCGCGGCAGACTGCCAAAACCGCGATGTCGAGCGATGCTCCGGTCGCATTGCTCACTCGTTCGACCGGCAAGACGGTTTCCGCCCAGAACGCCGCCGTCGGACTGCTGATCTCGGTAAAAGCGCTCCTGCGGACGATATCCGCCAGCAACACGCCCTCCGCAAGCCTCGCCCGGACCGTTGGAAAGAGCGCCCTGGCGGTGAATTCAACGGCATCGATGCTCAGCCGCCTGACAGCGAAAACACTGGCTGGCAGTAACGCGGCCGCCTCCTCGCTGACTCGGTTGATCGGCAAGACGAACTTCGCCTCAAATGCGGCCGTTGCGCTCGCGACCGCGGTAAAAGCGGCCCTTCGCACGTTCGTCGCCTCAAACGCGGCGGTCAGCACGCTGGCCCGGTCAGTCGGCAAAAACAGCTTGGCGGCGAATTCAGCGGCCGCGACGCTCGGCCGGATGATCACGAAACCACTGGCGGCGAACAACTCGGCCCTGGCACGGCTGGTCCGGGCGACCGCTCGGAATATCCTGGCGACGAACGCGGCGGCCGGGTCGCTGGCCCGGTCCATGCCGAAAACCGTGACCGCCAGCAACGAGCCCGTCGCCTCGCTGCAAGCATCTCGCGGCAAAACACTGACGGCCACAGTCACGGCGCTGGCCAACCTGATCTCGGCGTTCAGTTTAGGGTCGGTTGTCGCCGCGTTCGGCGCCGCCCGTTCCGTCCTGCGAAACATGATCCAGAAAGGCCTCCGCCCGATGGCTGGTACGCTCAGTTACCGGACGACCAGCCTGCTCAACGCTCGCGCGCCGGAGGGTGCGATCGTCGGGGCCACGAGTTTGACGCTCGGAACCTTGCCGGCCGGCCTGACCCGGATTGCCATCGGGGATCAGTTCGCCGGCGGGCTCTACACGTTCACGGGCGCTGTCGCGGCCACGGCGGGCACGATCACTGCCGCGCCGTTCACGCCCGCCCTGGTGACGCCTCTGACGGCCGGCGCGCCGGTCGCCGTGATGCGGAACAACGATATCGATTGCCTCGGCTGGGTCGAATGGCTGGACTCATCCACCGAGACCGCACCGAACGTCAAACAGGGTGATGCGCGGATCACGATCCTGGCCGATACGCTCTTGCTGCTCGGCGTTCCGTTCCAGCCGAAGGACAACGCGAAGATCGTCGAAAACGGCAAGGTCTGGAATATCGAGAACGTGGGTCGCGATCCGGTGGGCGCCGGTTGGGTGTTGCAGGTTAAGGAGTAGGTCATGACCTCAAATCAGGCAGCACGACTTTTGGCGGCGCGGAGCCCGGTCAGATCGGCGGCGGCTGTCCGAAACGTGCGGATGCCGCAACAGATCGGCCGGCACGTCGCGAATATGTTCATCGCCGAACGTGAGCGCGCCCGAGCGTATGGCGGAGATGTGCTAAAGCTGTTCAGGGCCGAACAGCTTCAGAGAGCAGCGCGCACGCAAACTGAAGCCCTGACCGAACAACTCGCGAATTTGCGGGCGGCGGTGGCCGCCGTCACCCAGCAACTTCGCCGTGGTGACGGGGCGCCCGGTCGCGTCGTCCCATGACTTTTGCCTGGATGCCGATTGAGACAGCCCCGCGCCTTTCGCACAGCGCGGATACCTTGATCGACCTATGGGTAATCAGGGACGCCATCGACGGAGGTGGCGGGGTCAGGGAAACGGACTGCTGGTGGGAAGATGAGCACAGCGAGTGGGGTTGGACCGGCTGGACCAATTACGATGAGACCGCCAGTCGTGCATATCCCGTCGACGGGAATCCTACTCATTGGATGAAAGTTTCACCTCCGGATCAGCAGTGAGGCGGCGGATATCCGATATTCCATAGGCCCCGGCATGACCCGCTGGGCTCGGATGGGCGCCACCCCCTAAATTGAAGATGCGATGAATCGTGGGGGGAAGCAATGTCCGCAAACCCCTTCACCACGACCCGCATCAAGGCCCTGACCGAGCGCATCAACGTCCACACCAAAGCGCAGATCATCGAGGTCACGACCCGCCGTACCGATGAAATTCAGACTGACATCGCGCGGACCTTCGGAGCAGAGGCCCCGATCCGCCGATACGTTGATGGCCAGCTCGGCAAGGCCCTGTCCGAGGTCGATCCACACGGGTTCACGCTCACCCAGTTTCACACGTTCGGCATGATCGTTGACGCGGCGATCCGGTTGCTGATCGAGACCTCGCCGTATGGTCCCGAAGAAGGCGGCCACTACCAGGACGATCACTGGCTTTTCGTCAATGACACCCGCCGCGACTTTGCGCTTGAGGGAGCGGTGATCGACCTCGCGCCGGAGGATGTCGTCGTGATCGTCAATCCAAGGCCCTACGCGCGACTGATCGAGGGGCGACCCATGAATCCAAGGAGCCGCCGCATGTCAGATCGCAGGCCTGGTCTGTCCGCGCAAGCGCCAAACGGCGTCTACGAAATCTCCGGTCGTGCGCTGCAACGCCGCTTCGGAAATCTCGCCACGTTCACGTTCTCGATGCGGGCGGTCTCTGGGTTTCCAAAGACGTTCCCTTCGCTCACCATCGTTGCCCGCTGATGCTCGCGCCCGCGTTGATCGCTATCCGGGACTATTTCGAGGCGCATTATTCCGGACTGCCGCACCGCTGGCCGAACGAAGAATGGCCAGACACCAACCCTGAGACAGCGCGGCTTCCGTTCCTGGAAATCGAGATCATTGGCGGACAGAACGCGATCCGATCATTCAGTGCGCCGGGGTCTCGGTTGTTCATCCATCCTGGGTTGATCCGCTTCTACATCTTTGCGCCAAACGGAACCGGCACCACGGACGCACAGGCGACCGCAGACCAGATTGGCGCGTTCATGGAGCGTGCGGAATTCGGACAGGCCACCGGCCAAACAGTCCGAACGCTGGACTTCAGCACATACAGCGGCGTCGCCAGTGTCGAGAACGGCAATTTCCAGGTGCTGCTCGCGAGCGTGCCGTTCGATTTCTACTACATCGCGTAACGATCCAGCGCCAAAACAAGGAGCAATATCGTGGCTTTCCAATCAAACAGCAATGCGATCGTCGCATACAAAGTCCAGAGCGCGCTTGGCTCGCAGGCCAGCGGCGCTGGCGGAACGCAACTCCGCGTGTCTGGCGGCGGCGGTGGATCGCTCACCATGGCGTCGACCGCAAGCAATGAAATTCGCAGCGACGGCATGGTGACCAGGGGTCGCCACGGCACGCAGAAAACCGCCGGCGCATGGACTGGCGAGCTATCGCTCGGCTCGCATGAAAAAATCATGGAAGCGGTCATGCGCGACACCTGGTCGACGGCCGATCTGACGACCACGCAAGCGGATTTCACATCTCTGACGACAACGACCGGCGCGATCGTTTTGGCGTCTGGAAATCCGATAACTCTCGGATACCGCGTTGGGGACGTGATCGAACTGTTGACGCAGGATGCTGGTAACAACAGCAGGAACCTTCGAATTACCGGGCTCTCAGCCACCACAATCACGGTCGCCGAGACATTGATTCTGAACGCCACACCGGACACGACCTGCTCGATTGTACGACGCGGGAAAAAGCTGATCCAAAGCGGCACTCTCGTGAAACGCTACTTCACCGTTGACGAATACGATGTCGATATTGATCTGTCTGAGGTCATGACGGATTTCGTATGGAGCAAATTGAGGTTTGCGATGACCGCCAACGGCGAGATAAGCTGTGACCCTGACGGAATGGGGACTGGCCAGTTCTCGGTCAAAGCCACCGGAACGTCGCCGTTTCTCACCTCTCCAACGCTATCCGCTGGCCTGCCCATGAGTGTCGTCGATGCCACTATCAGGCTCGGCGGCTCGGACCAGGTAGCACTTTCGAGTTTTGACCTGACGATTGATATCGTCCCGAATGCGCCGGACGTATTCGGGAGCGGAACCATCAAATACTCGCCGGACGTGTTCACCGGACAGACGCAGATCGGCATCAACTTCACGGCTCTGCGAACCGACCTTCAACTGATGGCCGATTACCTCGCCGAGGTGGTCTATTCGTTTCACATCCTCGCGGTCGAGAATACTGCGGAACCGAAGAACTTCATTTCAATATTCGTGCCAAACGCCACGCTTGGCGGCGTGGTGAAGTCGGCTCTGAGCAAGCAGGGCGGCGGTCGCACCGTGGCTGTGTCGGTTCCCCCCGCGTTGATCGGGATCGATAATACCGGCACCGGCTATGATGCTTGCATGATCAAATTCCAGAGCACCGGAGCCTGATGAAATCCCGCCGCCACGGGCTCGCGTAGGCACGTGCCGAACCGGCCGGGCGATTGTCGGATTGCCCGGCCACAACTCCCCGACAGGAGCAACATGGACCAGTTCAACATCATCGAAGTCTTGAGGCTACAGGGTGTTGCCCTGACAAGCCTTGCCGAAGACCCGGCCGATATCGGTCTGAAGATCGCGGCACTCAGGGCCGCCGCTGATCTGATGCAGCAGTCCGTTGCAATAGCAGCGCTGACGGCCAGCTATGCCGCCGCGTTCGCACCGAAACGATAACTCAACCTCCCCGACAGGAGATGTCATGACAGACGCTTTCGACATCGACGATCTAAAGTCCACCGAAACGGACGAACTCGCGATCGTGCATCCTCGCACCGGTGCTCCGACAACCTGGATCTGGACGCTCGCCGGCCCCGGTCATCCCGCGACGGTCGAGATGAACAACCGAAACAACCGCGAGGCGCAGGCTACCCAGCGCAAGCGCGAACTCGCCGCGTCGAACGGCAAGGCGTGGATCCCGCCAGAGCGTTCGGCGGATGAGACGCGCGAGGAAACCGCCCGGTCGTTTGCTGGCCGCGTGCTCGGATGGACGCCGGCCCGGATCAACGGCGCGGATTACCCGTTCTCCGCCGAGAACGTGGTCAAGCTGCTGCTGGACCCCAATTATGACCGAATTTATTTGCAACTCATCCAGTTTTTTCGCGCTGATGCTTCTTTTACGAAAGCCTCCGTGGAGGGCTCGCCGCCTTCGCCGAGCGAGAATTCGCCCTAGGCGTCACCGACGATAAGGGTCAGACCTATCGCGAGACGCTACAGGGTTTGATCGGGCGATCCACGAATGAAAAGCGCCGGGCTGAGTACGAGGCCGAGTTGGCCCGACCGCCAATCCCCAACGGGGCCATGTATCTTTGGCAAACCTATCTGCGGTTGCGCCGCAGGAAGGCCGGCAATGGGTTCGGCGTCTCGCCGCTTGAATGGCCGGACATCGATGCGTTTGTGCGGAACTCGCGGTTTCCGTTGACGCCGTGGGAAATAGAAACGATCGAGCAGATTGACGATCTGTTTCTCGTGGCGCAGGCGAAAAAGGAATGATGGGCGTCCTCCTGCGGCCCATTCGGTAGGCGGTCGTTGCGCCTTGTCACTTCGCTTTCTTTGGCGGGGCAGCCGCGGCCGCGCGTTCCGCATCCTCGTCCACCTTGGCGATTTTCATTCTGAGGCACGTGTCAGTCATCCGCATGCCGTCAGCTTCGGCGGCCAGATTGATCATGGACATCGGATTACTGGCCGCCGCCACAACCGCACGGCCGCGCATTTGGCAATCAAGCTTGTCGGATTCAGGCAGGGCGTTGGCCTTGCGCTGCATCTCAAATTGCTGCTGATCTTCGGCCTGTTGCGCGGCCCGGTAAGCCGCCTTGTCCGCCTCGCTCATTCTCGTGCATCCGGTCGCCAGTCCCGCCGCCAGCAAAATCATTGTCCACTTCATCGGTCTCATCGTTTCTCACTTCCCGTTGTAAACGCAAATAACCCTCGGACCCGTCCTGACAACGGACTTGTTCATATCGCATGTAGCGGAGATGACAGCGGTGCTGTCCGCAGGCCAATGAATGGCCTCCCCACGCTTACAGTTGGCGCGTGTTTCGGCTACGATCTGAGTATAGGGATATCCCATCGCCGCCCCAAGCTGAGCGTCAGCGCAGTTCAGAGCCATAGCCGGCGATCCGACGCACATAATCTTGGTTTTCGCATCCGCACGCCTGGGCCGCCCGCCACGCTGGCGCCATCGAGCGGAATGATCTCGACTCCCGCACCTTCGATGGCGGACAGAACCTTGCCGAGCGTGTTCGAGCGGGCGGCAGTCGCGCCACGCTCGATATTCTTGATCGTAATCCCGGACACCCTGGCGCGCTCTGCCAAATCGGTCTGTTTCCAGCCGAGTAAGGCGCGGGCCGCACGTATTTGGGCGGGTGTGATCATGGCTCACATATATACCCAACGTATATCGTTGTCAATGGGGAGGCTCGAATGACAGACGTTGAGCACGCCTCCGCATGAGCGGCAGCGAACAGGTTATCACCGAACTGATTGTCGATGCCTCGGGCGCGGATGCCGGTGTCACCGCGTACGAAGCCGCGATGGGCCGGGCCGGGGCCGCGACCGACGCCACCAACGCGAAACTGGCCGAAACACCGGGTGCCCTTAGGCAGATGGCGGGCGCGTACGAAACGGTTTTGGCCGCCATCGATCCGGTTTTCGCCGCGAACCAAGGCCTGGCATCAGCGACTGGCCAGGTCGAGCTCGCGTTCAAAGGTCTCGACCGGCAGGTGATGACCGGCGCCGTCACGCGCGACCAGTATCTCCAGCAGTTCGGCCAACTGAAAGTGCGTCTGGGCGAAGTGCAAGCTGCCAGCGCCGGGTTGGCGGCCGGCACGGTGTCCGCCAGTGATGCGATGCAGACCGCGACCGGATCTCTGGTGCAACACGATAAGGCGACTGTTGGTGTCGCGGGGTCGACACGGGCCACGACGGCGATCATTCGCGAGGGCACGCGTGCGTACCTCGAAATGTCCGCCGGCATGTCGCCGTTGCAGATCGCCGCCGCGAATTTCGGCAACATTGAGCACGCGGCGGAGAAGTTTGGCGGCGCGGTCAAGGTGGCGATCGAATTCCTGACCTCGACGACCGGCTTGGTTTTGATCGCTGGCGCTGCGATCCTGGCGATCGGCGCGGCGGCGGAGTCCTCGGAAAGCCGGATGCTCGGCCTGCAAACGGCGTTGCGTGGCACGCGGGACGATTACACGGCGATGGCGAGCGAGGCCGATAAGGCGGCCCGCGCGGTAGCTCAATCGGGCGCCGCGACATTGGCTGATGCCACCGCGGCGGCAACATCGCTCGCGGCGCAAGCGCGCTTCCATGGGACACAAGCGCAACTTCAGGATCTGATCACGACCGCCAACGATCTCGCGAGCGTGATGGGCGTCACATTGCCAGCCGAGGCCAAGAAACTGGCTGCGGCGATAGATGAACCCGGCAAGGCGGCCGAAGAACTCGCCAATGTTCACTTTAGGGGTATGACATTCGCGATCGCGGATACGATATCACGGATGCAGGCGGCCGGCGATACCTCTGGCGCTTACGCGAAGTATTTGGACATCGTGAAGGCGGCAACCACAGGCGCCGCGCAGGAATCCAAAACCAACCTACAAAAAGCGCTGGACGATCTGCGTGGCGCGTTTGTCGGCGCTGGGAAGGACGGCAAGGGCTTCGCCGATATCGCTGGCAAGGCGATCGACAACGCGGGCGCGGACAGCATCAAGATCCTCGCGGACATGATCCGAGATCTGAAGACCCTGTACGAATGGTTCGAGGCGCACCCGCTCCAGATCGGCGGGGCCAGCGCGACCGGTGGTGTCGGTCTCGTGCCCGGCCTGAGCGTGCAGGATCAGATCAATGTGTTGAGGGGTGGAGGCGGCAATCCGTTCGCACCCAGCCCGGCGGCGTCTGGACCATCGGGGGGAACATCCGTTGACTATGGCGCGGCACTCCAGGGCCTTTGGTCCTGGGTACAGGGTGGGGGAGACGGACATATGTTTGGGGGCACAGCGCCTCCCGCCGCTTTGACGATTAATGACGTCCTTCCGCTGATCATGCAATATGAGTCTGGCGGGCAAAACGTCCCAAATTATCGTTACGACCCCACGCATACCGCCCAGGGTTACTATCAGATCACGAATTCGACATGGGGTGATGTCGCTCCAGGCGTTGGCGCGGGCCAGTACCCGAACGCCATGAGCGCGCCATTCGATGTTCAAACGGCGGTGGCATCGGCTCTTTTGCAGCAGCGTGGCCTCCAGCCGTGGTCGACGAATCAGCCATTGATGAACGCCGTCGGGTCGGCTTCGGCCGGCGGCTTGCCTACCAATGGCACGATCAACTTCACGATCGGGGGCAACGCCGCGGTCAATTTGGCCGCAAACGGTCTGCTTGGCGCTCCGTCCTCCGCTTCCGGTGGCCTACTCGGAAATATCAGCGGACCTTCGCCGATGTACTCGGCCGGCGGGATAGCGACTGCCTCGACTCCAGCGGCTGGCGTTCTGACGGACGCGGAATGGGCCGCGCAGATCGATAAGGACGTGCATGAGATCAAAAATTTCGTAGACGCGAACAATCTCGCGAGCGACACGGCGAAAAAATTGAGCGCCGATCTGGCTCACCTTGCGAGCCAAGGCGACACGACCAGCGTCGCGTATCAGAAACTCACCGCTGAACTTAACCGTCAAAATGCGGCGCTCCACGACGCTCTCGCGCCAGTCGCCTTGATCATCCAAGGCCTGAAGGAGCAGGCAACGAACAACGACCTACTCGCCGCCGCGTGGGAGAAAGGCGCGGGCGCGGCCTCGGACATGCAAATCCAGTTGAAGGTCCAGGCCGACTTGTTGAAGGCCGGCGGACCGCAGTTGGCGAACAATGCGATGGCGGTTGCTGTATTGACCGCCGCATACGAAAACGCGGCTCGGGCCTCAGAGGACGCGGCCCTTGCGCAAAAGCACACACAGAGTCAGGACAACCTCGATTATCTCAACAAAGAAATCGAGACGCTTGGCGAGTCCGCTGACGCGCGGGCACGGGACCTCGCGGTGTTTAAGACGATGCAGGACCTGAAGAAGGACCCGCACGCGGACGAAGCTTTTCGGCAACAGGCGATCGACGACGCCGCGAAGGTCGCCGATCTGACGTTCGCCTATCAGCAGCAGCAGCAGGCGATACAGACGCTCGGCACGATGGCGTCGAGCATCTTCAACACGATCGGCGACCAGATCAGCCAGGCCTTCGTGTCCGGCCAGAGCGCTGCGATCACATTCGGCAACATCACGAAGGCGGTGCTGACCCAGGTCGTCAAGGACATCCTCCAACTCGCCGTGATTGGGCCGGTGATGAACTCGCTGTTCGGGACCAACGCGACCACGCTCGGTCAGGTGCTGTCGATCGGTTCGGCGGCGGTGGGCGGCACCGGTGGCGGCACTACCACGGACGCCAACGGGAACATCGTCAGCACGCTCAGCACGGGCAGCAGCGTCCTGTCGGGCGGATCGTCGCTGCTACAGGCGCTCGGCTACCAGGGGCTCGGTGGGCAGATCAACGGCCTGTTGGGCGGCCCGGGTACGAGTTTGTTCGGCGGTCTTGGAGGCGGCTCTGGCATCGGTTCGGGCGTGATGGGCGTCCTCAACACACCGATCAGCAGCCTTGGCAGCGGCGTTTACGGGGCGCTTCAGGGGCCAACGATGGCAGGTGCGCCACTGAGCGCCAGCGCGGGCGGCGCAACGATTGGCGGTGCGCTTGGCGGCGTCGGTGGCGGCTTCGCGCTGGGCAGTTTGCTCGGAACCGGCGTGCAGAGCCTGACGAACAAAACCGGACCCGGCCCAGAGATTGGTGCCGCCGCTGGCGCCTTGATTGGGACCGCGGCGGTGGCGCTGGCGCCAGAAACGTTTGGGGTATCCCTCCTGGTCGGAGGCCTGATCGGTGGTGCGCTGGGCGGCATCGGCGGCGGCCTGATCGGCCCTGGCCCGCAGAGCAAATACTCCGGGACCGATGTCTCGCTGGTCAACGGCAAGTTGAAAGTGGGCAACTCCGCTCAGCAAGGCGAGGCCAGTACCCTCGGGCAGACCAGCCAGGACGTGAAGACGATCGACGATTTCCTGCAGGGGGCCGGGTTAAAGATCACGACGATCGGCGGCCTCGGTTCCGTCGGCGTGAATGGGTCGGGCCAGGTCGATGCCTCGAAATACCCATCGATTGCTGCCGCCCTTCCGCAGTTCGGCTTCGAGGATCCGAACAACACGCAGTTCAACACGTACTTGTCGAAGCAGTCCTATTCCGACTTCGGAAAACTACAGTCCGACGTGACCGAATGGGTCGCGCTTACCGCGACGGTGATCCCGGCGCTGACGAACCAGAACAAGGTCACCGGCTCGCTTGCGGACTCGCTTGCGGTGGTCAACCAGAACTTCCAGGCGGCAATCGATAGCGCGACCAAGTTCGGACTGGCAACGGATGACCTGACGACGGCGCAGAATAAAGCCATCACCACCGTGAAGGCGCAGGCCCAGGCGACAGTCGACGCGCTCAACGCGCAGGTCAAGCAGTCGAACCTGACCACGAAGGCGTCGCTCAGCGGCAATCCGACGGACGCTGAAGCGGCGGCGCTCAATCAGTTCGACAGTCAGCTTCAGGCGCAAAGGGATTCGCTCAGCACTCAACTCGTGGCGATCTTCGGGGACGCCTATAAAACGAGCACGGATTATGCCGATCAGGTCGCGGCTCAAGAGGCGGCGCTCGGCCAGCAACGACTGGCGATTGTCAAGCAGTACGACGATCAGATCGCGGCGGCTCAAAAAGCCATCGACCAAACAGATGTTTCGTTGATGGCGCGGTACTTCACGGCGAACGCCAATCTCACTGGAAATCCGGCGGACGCGCAAAGCGCGGCGCTGTACAGCTTCAGCGCCAACTCCCAAACCCAGGTCGACGCCCTGACCTCGCAGTTCAAGGCGCTCTACGGCGACACCTACGCGACGTCGTTAGATTACGCGACCGAAATGGCACAACTCGAACTCACGCTGAACGAAGAGCGACTGGCGATCGTCAAGCAGTATGACGATCAGATCGCGGCGGCCGATGCGGCGGCGGCGGCGGCGGCGAAACAGGTGTCCGATGCGGCGGCGGCGGCTGGGATGCAGGCGGTCCTTCAACAAGCGTCCGATGTGCAACAGCAGGCCGCGCTGGCAACGGCGGCGATGGCCACGCAGGCCGCGCAGTTCGCGGCGGCACAGAAGCAAGTCGCGAATGACAATATCTCGCTGATTGGCCGCTATCTCGCCGCCAGCGCCACGCTGAGCGGATCCCCAGCGGATGCGAAGACCTCAGCGCTGTACGGGTTCGATGCCAATGCGAAAGCGCAGGAAGACGCGCTGAACACGCAGTTCCAGTCGATCTATGGACCGGCCTACGCGAGCTCAAGCGGCTACGCGGATCAGATGGCGCAATTGGAAAAAACCCTGGGCGAGGAACGGCTCGCCATCGCGACGCAATACGATGGCCAGATCACCGCGGCGGCGAAACAGGCGTCCGATCAGGCGACGCAGAGCGCGGCGGCGGCGGTAACGTCTCTGATCGCCTATACGCAAACGCTGCAAACCTCCGCGGCATCGCCGTTGTCGCCGACATCTCAACTCACACTTGCCCGCTCGCAGTTCAACGCGGTCAGTGGCGCGGCGGGCGCCGGAGACGTCGGCAGCCTGTCGCAATTGCAAACCTACGCCAACAGCCTCCTGGGCGCCTCCCGCACCGTGAACGGCTCCGGAGCGGGTTACGCCAACGATTTCCAGGCGGTCCTCGATGCGCTGACCAAGGACAGCGCCATCGCCCCCGACACACTGACCGCGAGCGTGCTGCAGATGGAAACGCGCACGCAAACCCAGGTGCTGGTCGATCAACTCACCGCGCTGCGCCTGGCCGTAAACGCCATCACGACCCAACTCGCGACGAATTCCGCCATGCCCGCGCGGATTGCGAACTGATTTCTGGAACGCAACATTCATGGCATCGAGCGCGATTGGCAGTTTCATCATCGGCGTCAGTCCGATACCTGGGTTTTCGCTTGGCGCCCCACTCGGTGATTTCGTTGTCGGTGACGACGGAATTGCGCTGGAATTACCGCCGGTTATCTTGCAGCCGATATCGTTTTTCGCGATTGAGATTGAAATATACAAGCCTGGATCATCGTTACAAATTTCGGAGGGGCACGGCACTCGTCCACATGGTGCGTTGGTTCAATTCGGAGAATTTCAGAGCTCTGGCACCCTCTTCGCCTCCGACGCGGGTTATCGCACCGCCGCCGCTGATCCGAATGGCGTCGTCGCCTATCCGCCGTTGCTCGCGCAAGTATTTCAAATCGATGTAGCGATGAACCTTGATCCAAGTCAGTCCGGAGTCGCCGCCGCCGCTGGATCGGCTACGCTGTCGAACGCCAGCCGGCAATATGACGCCATCGTGGCGGGTTGGAACAGCGACGCCCGGCCAGTGCGGATTTTGTCCGGAGAAAAGGCCCTCGATCCGGCCCGGCAGTACTGGACCGATCCGCCTTACGCGTCGCTCAACGCGGTTTTTTTCGGATTGAGCACGCTGTGGTTTCTCGATGATGTCGCCCTGACCATTCCGTTGCGGGATGGAACCTATTGGATGGAGCGGATCTACCAGACCACGCATTACGGCGGCGCCGGTGGATATGACGGAACCGCGGCGATGAAGGGAAAGCCGATCCCCCGGACGCGCGGCGGAACGCCCGCCCATCCCGTGCGGAATATCACGCCGACGCTGGTTGACCCAGTGCTGCTGATCTACCAGTGCAACGATGCGGCCGGGACCATTGAGCATCTTTACGAAGGCGGGGCTGAGGTCATCACACTCAGCTCGGACACGACCAATCTCTTCGCCGGTTCAACGCCCGCCGGGCATTATCGCACTGATAACAGTCGCCACATGTTCCAGCTGGGATCATCGCCGGTGCACACCATCACAGCCGATGTCACCGGACAGTTCCCCGGTGCCGGGGCAATAACGACCTGGGCGGCCATCGCGAAGCACATGTTGATCGAGGACATCCTGCTACCGACGGCCAACCTGGATGGCGCGGCCTTCGACGCGGTCGACAGCGCATATCCGTATATTGCCGGGGTATATTTTGGATCGGAAACGACGGTCACCGGGGTGGATGCCATCGCCGCGATGTTTTCCGGCGTGAACGCCACGCTGGTCCCGCAGGCCGACGGCACGCTACGGCCGCTCATGTTCCGCGCGACGACGGGCATGGCGGTGGCGACCTTCAATCTGGCGAACATCATAGATCCGGGATGCGTGCCGCGCCCGCTGCCCACCGCCGTGTCGCCTCCGGTGAAACGGGTCCGTGTCGGCTACAACACGAATTACACCATCCAGACATCGGACCTGAATGCCGCCTCGGCAACAGCCGCGCAACTGCAATTTGCTGGGTTGAGTAGCGAAATAGCTACAGCGTTTACCGCATCTGTCGCGCTCGCTTACAACCGCCCGAATGACCCGCCGGTGATCGCCAGCGCGTTGCTCGATGGCGCCGACGCGCAGACCGTGGCGAATGATCTGAACGCGCTGTTTGGCGTCCGCCGCCGCCTCTACGACGTCACGGTCCCCGTCTCGGTTGGGCGGAACCGCCATCTCGGCGACGTGGTGCTGTTGAAGTACCCGCTGGATGATCTCGACCCAGGTCGGTTGGGACAGATCGTCCGCAAGCGCATCACCGGCGGTGACGCCACGATGACATTTCAGGTGTTTATGTGAGCAACGTCATGCTGGTCTGGCAGACCACGGTTGGCGTACTCACGGCGGTCGTCGGCGCCACATTTACCGTGACGCCCGCCCACCCCACGAGTTGGCGCGCGTTCGCTCTGGTCAGAACCAATCTGACACCGGCCGCCGCCGTGACGTTTCAGGTGTGCATATGAGCAGCAACGTCATGCTGGGGTCGAACAACCTGATCATCAGCGCAGTGCTTACCGCGGGTTCGGCTGAAACGGCGCTCCCGATCACCAACTTGCAGAATGATATCTGTGATGCCTCAACAGGCTGGCAGACCACGGCCGGCGTACTAACGGCGGTCGCCGGAGCCACATTTACCGTGACGCCCGCCCACCCCACGAGTTGGCGCGCGTTCGCGCTGGTCAGAACCAATCTGACACCGGCCGCCGCCGTGACACTTTCTCTGCTCAGCGGCACGGGTGGCGATACGACATTGGTTTGGTCCGCCACGGTCGGTGGCCCGATATCGGCGTATCGTCAGGTGGTCGTCATTGCGCCAACCGATCTGGTGGCCGATCGGTTGACCGTTTCGATTGACGATCCGACCAATCCGGATGGATTCATCAACATTCCTGGAGCGTACGCTGGCTCGGGGTGGCAACCGCTTGTCGGAATGTCCTGGCAATCAGCACTCGGACGAGACAGCCTGATCGACGAGGCGAAGTCGCGTGGCGGCCAGGAATATCCGATCGCGCGCTGGCAACAGCGTCGCTGGGAAATCGCCATGGATGCGATCGGCGGGAGTGAATTGTGGAGCGATGCGCAAGAACTCGATCGGATTTCGCGTTACGGCGGAAACATCCTGTTCGTGCCCGACGTGACATCGCCCACGATCAACAATGAGGCCGTGTTTGGCCGTTTAGAATCAGTCTCCGACGTCACGTTCATCACAGGCATCGTCTCGCTGTATGGCTGGAGATTCAGGATCAGGGAGCGACTTTGAATGTTGGGTGATTTCATTCTTGAATCGGCGTCTGCGCCGGGCACGTCCGCTACCGTCAATCTGGCCGGCCCGCCGGCTGGTCGACGTTCGTTTGCCTCCGTATTCGCCACCGGCGTCGACGTCTTTTATTTTATGGACGACGGGACTCAGGGCGAATGGGGGATGGGGATATTTACGGCTGGGGCGCCAAATACACTAACCCGCACAACAGTATTGAATAACACGTCTGGGACCACCGCGCGTCTCAACTTCGTCGGGCTGGTGAATGTATACAACGAGATACCATCTGCGAAATCGTTGTACATCAACGCGGCCGGGGTGTTCGTTCTGCCAACTTTGCCTATATTCTCCCTTCAATCTACCAGCACGGTTACGATCAACGCCAGTTCCAATACCTCGCTGTTCGCCTCTGGCACGATGTCTGTCACCGCAGGTGGCGCCGCGACCTTTGGTGCCGCGACGACCTATAGCCTGCGCGGAAACACGATATTATTCCAGAATGGCGCGGGTTCCACGGAATACGCGCGGTTCCTTGGTTCAAGCTTTTGTTATGCGTGCACGACCAACGATCCCGTCACCGTGGCCGCCGATGGGGTCGCTTTGCGTCCGCCCGGCTTCTCAGGCAGTCTGATGGCCGCATATCGGGCGAGTGGAAATATCTTCGATATCGGTAGCGGAGTATTCGGAAGCGCATTCAGGTTCTTTTCGTCCGGGGCTCAGGTCGGGAGTGTCGATATTAGCGGATCGGCGACGGCCTACAACACCACTTCCGACCAGCGGCTGAAAACCAACGCGGAGCCGCTATCCGGCGCCCTGACGCGTCTATCCAGACTGCCTCTGCTCCGCTTCAATTGGATCGGACACGAAGCGGACGCCAAAGTAGACGGCGCCTTTGCTCACGACGTCGCGGCAGCCGTGCCGGCGGCCGTGACCGGAGACAAGGATGCTGTTGACGCGGAGGGCAAGCCCGTCCTCCAGATGGTAGATTGGTCAAAGTGCATGCCGCTGGCACTCGCCGCGATCCAAGAGATGAGCGCGCTCGCCGCGGCACAACAGATTGAGATCGCCGATCTTCGATCGCGTCTCGACGACGCAACGTATTTCAGGAGCGGCGCATGAAAAGTCTCGTTTTCCGGGTCGCTCTGCTGTGTCTCTTGTTCCCCACGCTGGCGCTCGCGCAGGGTTCGCCGGGATGGACTGCTGGTAAACGACCGACTATCGGCGAGTGGAACGCCGTTTTTGCGACGAAGGCGAACGCCAATTTCGGCACATTGCTGTCGCCGACCGTATCAGGAACGATGGTTCATTCGGTCAACACCACCTGGTCTGGCGGATACCCAGGGACGAATAATGTTGGGTACTATGGGATTCAGTCGTTCGCGGGGACCCCCACCAGCCGATCCTATCAGGACCTCAATGGCTACGTGCACCCGCTTAACCTGGTGGAGATCACGGATCATCTTACGGTCAATCCCGCTTTCGGCGTGACGGTGGTCGGGTGGGACATCAACATGATCACCGGCGGCAGCGGAGCCGCGGGGCCTCGGATGGCGCTGGCCTGCAATCTCAACGTCGTTGGGGATCTGGCCATCGTTGGCGGGACCACGGTGAGTTGTGCGAATTTCTTTACGCAGGTGTCGGCCAATTTGGGTGGAACATCCGGGGCGCCGACCGGGGATGTGTACGGTCTCAGTGTGCGGGTTCAACCCACGTCTGCCGCCACGTATCTTTATTCTGTGGAAGTTGCTGAACTAGACTTTTCTCCCCTGGCGTCAAACTACCAGTATTCATCGGCGCTCAAACTGGTGAATTTTGGCACACTCGGAGTAAACGCCGCTGTGGCCGGTGGCGACGGGGCATTCGAGATCAGCGGCGGGCGCGATCCCAGTAATAATCCCGCCGCCACCTGGCGCGATTGGGGCATACTGTTTGGCAATCCGCAAAACGCGAACGCCTTTCCGGTTAGCGCTACCGGCGCTCTGATCAAATCTCTCGCCGGGACCGCCGCCGCCGGCATTGATATGCACCTTTCCACTCTCACCAATTTCCTCATTGGTCCTGGGTCATTGTTTTATGTCGAAGGGGCGACTGGTCGGGTTCACAGCAACCAAATTCAGTCCATCTCAGGCAACTCCTTTGCGATTGGCACGATTACTGGTGACCCCATGGCCGTGATCGTCGCCAGCAGCAACACGCCGGCAACCTATCCAGTGTGGACCTCGGGAACGGCGGCAAGCTTCGATGCCGGTGGCGTGGGCGGCCCTGTGAATGTAGGGCCTACCATTGCAACATTGGTGCGCGTTGGCTCGGCCACGGCGGACCAAATCATGGGCTCCGGGGCGCAGTTGTCGGCCCTGAGCGCCACGGCGGGATTTCTGCACCTGCCCTATACCAACGCCACCAGTGGCGCCGGCGGTATCCCCACGGGCACGCCGGCGAACACGTCAGGTCCGGCCTGCGAGTGGAACGACGTGACCTTCGTGCTCAATTGCTGGAGCCCATCGGCGAGCGCGTGGAAGCACGTCGCGTTCTCCGCCGCCGCCGGATAATTTCGCCAGCCCCACAGAAATCGTTACTGGAGCATTACCATGAAACGCATCATGTTCAGCGCGATAGCGCTGCTGACAGCGACGGCGGCTGGCGCGCAGCCGGCCCCTCAGGCCCCGCCGACGGTGGAGATTTCCAGCGACGTAGTCATCCGGACCCTGGAATACCTCAAGAAATTGCCGTACGACCAGGTGGCGGACCTGATCGGCGACATCAAGAACTGTATTTCGGTTCAGATCCCGTCACCGACTGGCGTCCTCGTCAGCTATGGCCAGTGCCCCGCCGTGTCGCAAGCTATCAGGGATCGACAGGCAGAGAAGACGAAGCCAGCGGCGCAACCCGTGGCACCCGCCGCTGGCGCGACCGCTCCATCGCCTCCGAGCGGCCCGGTAACGACACCGGCGATGAAACTGCCATCCGCCACCCTGGCGACGCCTCAAAAGGCACCGGAGCAGAACTGATGCCCAACTCCAATCCAGGGTTTTTCCCGGATCAGGTGCCGAGCGTCGCCGAGTGGGATTCGTATTTTACCGCCAAGGTAGACGCCGCGTCCGGCATCATGACCGGCGGCACGATCGACAGCACTGAGATTGGCCTCAAGACACCGGCAGCCGCAGCCTTTACCGCCGCTCGGGTCGACGCGGTGATTACCGGACCGCTGAATGTGCTTTCGAAGATCGCGAACCTCGCGCGATCCAATAATCCCCGGGTCAATCCGGTGATGACCAACCCCCCGACGATTACGTCGAGCGGGACGATCAATGCCGCTCTGACAAATCAAACCAAGTGGTCCGACAGCAACGTCTCGGTGATGAACTTCTACGGCGGCCCGATGACGGCGGACGGGATTGGATACGCCAAGTTCCCGACTGTGACCACGGGCGGCGTGGTCATTCCCGTGACGTGGCGCGTTCAAACAATCGTTGATGCGATCAAGGTCGAGTACCAACTCTACAACCTTGGCTCTGGCGCGCTGCGGTTTATCGTCGATGGCCATTACGTGCAAACGGCGGTGACCACGACAGCGGCGGGCAACATTTTCGTCACCCTCGATTTCAACTCGGCTGGCGGTCGAGCGACGCGCGATGTCACGATGGAAGCCTTTGGTTGCGACTTCTATTCCATGTCCGTGCTGCCCACCGAGGGGCTGGCGAAGCCCGCTGGAAAACCGCTCCGGCTCGCCGTTGTCGGCGACAGCTACGTTTATGGCAACGGCGCCACAACACCTCTGACGGGCTTCGCGCCAACATTGGCGGACTTGCTCGGAATGTGCGATTTTCGCAATAACGGGGTTGGCGGGACCGGGCTCCTGGCGACCGCTTCCAGCACGCAACTAACCATTCGCCAGCGTATTTCCGATCTGGTCGCGGCGGCTCCTCTTGATCTGGTCGTGGTGCACGTTGGCCACAATGATACGGCTTCAAGCGGCGCTGCCCTGCAAGCTGAGGCCGTGGCCTACCATACGGCCTTCCGCGCGGAATCTACGCTCGCCAATACACCGCTCATCTTCGCCGGCGTGAACGGTGGCAATTCTTCACAGGCAGCCACGCAAGCAGTTGAGACGGCGATTGCCGCGGCGGTTACCGCGGTCAATCACCACCTGACGTTTTTCGTGGCGAACGAGAACGCGCCGGACGGTGCCGATATCGTTGGAACAGGCGCGGTCGGGGCGACGACGGGGGTTGGAAACGCCGACGTCTATATTTCGACCGACACCGTGCATCCGAACGACGCCGGCCACGCTGTCATAGCTCGCACGCTCGCCGATCGGATCATGCGGTCCGTGTTGATGACGCCGGCGTCGAACGTGAGCGCGGCGGTCGCGATGCCAAGAGGTGTTTTTCCGGCACCCGCCTTTGGTGGAATCTGGGACGCCACACACGACGTTGGCGCCGCGATCAACCTCGCCATCGCAGCCGCCAATGCCGCCGGGGGAGGCGACGTTCTGGTTCCTGGGGGTGACTTTGGGGTAAGCACGCCGATCCTCCAGCCATACAGCGGCGTCCGGCTGATCGGACAGGGACTTGGGATTCCGCGCGATACCGTGACGCCGACGAAGTATCTCGCGGTGACGCGATTGCTATGGATTGGCGCGGCGGGCGCCACGATGTGCACGGTTTCATCGGCCGGCAATCAGATGTATTCGGCTGACGTCGAAGGCATCGTTTTCGACTGCGCCAATTTGGCGGCGGATGGCCTGATTGTCTCGCATGTATCCTATTCGACGTTTAAGGTCGCCGCCGCTGAGCCGAGGTCCATCGGTATTCAGTTCACGACCCAGGCAATCAGCGATGGGCCGGGCAATCAGCACAACGACGTCTGGGCTTATTGCCGGTCAACATCGCCGTCGAATACGTATTCGCCGACTGGAATTTTGATTGATCAGGGTGTTGGTTCCAGCTTCAACACGTCCTACAATCGGTTTCACGAATTGTCGGTCTGGTATGCGCAAGGCGACGGGATCGTTGTCGCCGGCAGTGACAACAACATCTTTTACGATGTCAGCCACTACAGAAATCCAACGAACGGAAGCGGGCGCGGGTGTGTGTTTGCCAGCTCGACTTATGTGCCGCCGAACGGCGTTGCAGTTAATGGCTCAGCCTACGACAGTGTGTTGCTTCATGGCGGTCCTGTATTTGACGTTCAGGGGTCGCAGTCCGGCTCTTCCATCGTCGCGGGCGTGCATGTCGGCACGGCGGCGGTCGCGACGGTCAGCGTCACCACCAACGGAACGACTGCGGCTCGCAATGCCACGCTGAACTTCGCCGCGACCACAGGCGTCGTGGCTGGCATGTCGATCAACACCGCTGGCGGTTCGCAGACCGGCATCATGCCGAATTCGATCGTTTCGTCGGTGACAAGCACCACCGTTGTCATGGCGCAAGGCGCGATCGGCGCGGTGGCAACCAGTCAGGCGGTGGTGTTTGGGTATGGGCTGACATCGACGGCGGTCGCTGGCACGTACACAGTCACGGCGGTTGACGGCACGCATTGGTCGATCACGGCGCCAGCCGGTGGCAACAGCCAGTCGAACATCGCGATTACTGGCGCGGTGATGATATTCACCGATTTGATACTCCCGCTCACAGGCACGCCGACCGCGAGCGATACGTTTATTGTCACGGTGCCGACCAGCGCCAAGAACATCCAAATCCAGAACCTTGACCGCGCGAACAACGATCCAGATCCGATTTTCGAGCCGGGCGCGAACGGGTGGGTGACGACAACGCAGAATCCTTATCCCGAGGCATTCGGCGGGACGGGGAATGTCTATCTGAATGGTAGCGGCACCACCAACGGGGCGTTCACCGGCGGCGGTAGAGGAAGTCTCGCGCAAGGTGTGGCCTCTGCGACGATGGGAGGTTTTGGCTGCATCATCACTGGTTCCGGCTCGGCCGGCATCGGCCATAACGCCAGAGCCCCTGCGAGTTATAGTTGGGCGGGCGGCGATACTTGTCTTTCAGACGGGTTTTCCTCGCGGGCGTTTGGTGCCAACTCGACGACGCGAGGCCGGTATCTGGGGGATGTGTGGGGCGCCGGGCAGTTCGCGGCGGCTGGCGATGCTCAGTTTTTCTTGCAACCGCTCAGTGCGGCCACGACTGACGGTACGCTGACACGACTGACCGCTGATCGCCTGGCGGCAGGCGCGGCAAACACGATGAACCTCGTGCCCAATTCCACGTATCGGATCGCGCTGGAGGTGGTGGCGCACCAGACCGGCGGATCGAGCGGAACGCACAACGACAGCGCGTCCTGGACGGCGGTTGTGCTGCTCAAGCAAGGCGCGAACGCGGCGGCAACAGCGTTCGTCGGCGGCTACTACATGGCGATCACGACCCTGGCGAATACCGCTGTCGTGGCCGGAACCGGATTCACAGCGACGCTTTGCGACGCGGCCGCGAACGCCTGGACGATCACGCTGAACGCGGACACAACAAATGGCGGTTTGCTGATCTCCGGCACTGGCGCGGCGAATAAGAACATCGAATGGTTGGCCCGCGCGACGAGTGTGGAAGTCGTGAACTGACCCGAGCCAAACTAAACGAAAGGACTCCCCATTAACCTGATAATCCTGGTCATCATCCTTCTGTTTCTGTTCGGCGGCGGCGGGTTCTACTACGGCGTCCCGTACGTCGGCGGTGGGCTCGGGACGGTGCTGCTGATCGTGCTGATTTTGCTTTTGGTTCGAGGCGGACTCCGATGAGTGACCCGACCGGAGATCAGTCGATTCTGAATTACGTGGTCGGTATCCTTGCCGCCGTTTCGGTGGTTCTTGGGGCCGCCGTCAAATATACCAACTCGAAATACGCCGAACTGCGTCAGGCGTTTCGCGAACATATCGACACGGAACGTTATGATTCAACCGGTCGGGATGTAAGCGCTGAGAATTTCCGTAAAGAGATCAAGGCGGAAATGGCTGATATAAACAATGTGATCAGAACGGCCCACGCGAAGCAGTATGATATGATTTCCGCAGTGAACGAGGGGCTTCGCAGAGTGCCAGACCGAGACGAGTTATTTTCCGCGATGACGTCAATCAAGAACGATCTTCTCGCGATGCTGACCATTAACGACCGGCGCAATACCCGTGACCCGCATTGACCGCCACCCTATTCCTCTCGCTGCTCGGCTTGTTGATCCTGACTTGGATCGTGGCCGCGTGGGGAAGTTGACGTGACTTGACTGCAACCGCAACAGGAGACTGAACATGCCGCATACACCGCACTCGATCCAGGCTCACATGAAACACGTCACCGGAGTACACGGGGCCGCCGCCAAGAAATCGGCGCTGTTCGACGTCCTGCATCAGATGCAGACCGAAAGCGTGGCAGAGGCCAAGGCGCTCGGCGCGACTGATGCCCAACTGGAGCCGTTCACCAAGACGCAGATACTGTTGGCCAGCATGAAGGCGCAGATCGTCGCCGTCGATCTGAACTGATCGCCAAACAGGTGAGCGGACCAAATCTCAAGGTCGTCTTGACGCCGCTCACCTGGCAGCTGCGTGTGTTCGACACCGCCGACGGAGAAGCCGGAAAGACGCCGCCGGTGGGCAGTGCCCATGTGTCGCTCGATGAATTCGGGCAAGCGAACATCACGGGGCTGGTCATCGAGGAACGATGCCGATGTCTGTCCTGGTGGGGTTCCGCTCACGCGGAACTGGTTCGCATCGGAGCGAGATGCGTGGCCTGGACGATGCTGGTTAACGGGGAGAAGCGGAAGGTCTGCTTGACGATTACACGCCCTGACGCGCACCCATGAACTACCCTGACACCAACCGCACCGAACCGCTCGGTTTCCGCACCACGCGCGCCCGAAACGATGCGATCCGCGCGATCTGCGCCAAGCGTGATATCAGCGTATCAGAGGCGCTGAACGATGCGCTGGCGGACTGGCTTGCGAAACACGGAACGAAGGAAATCTCATGACTCCCGCTGATTGGGACATCATCATCAAAGCCTGCGCGGCACTCATGACCTCGGTCGTGATCCCATGGGCAATCCTGGCCTACCAACGGCGAACCGGCGTCGCTGTCACTGACCAGCAGCGCGCGGCGGTCTATTCCGCGATACAGACCGCGACGGGGATCATCCAGACCCAATTTGATCAGGGCAAGATGACCGCCCAAGTCACCCCAGGGAACAGCGCGATCCAGGCCGAGGCGCGGATCGCGCTGGCCACCGTTCCGGACGCAGCAAAAGCTCAGGGCGCCACGGTCGATATGGTCGCGCGCAAGATCGTTGCGAATGTCGATATCATACCGAGAACACCGGCCCCGGTCGTTCCGATTGCGCCGGCCGAGGCCATCGCGAAGCTGCCGACATGACCCGCGCGCTAACCCAACGAAAGAGACGACGATGAGCAAAAGAACGCGGCGCCAGGACGGACTGAAATGGTGCTCGGACTGCAAAAGCAACCGGCCTGAGGCTGAGTTCCTGAACCTGAGAAAGCCCGGCTGAAAGGTTACTTTCTGCGATGCTTGCGCTGGCCGGAATATGACGAACTGGCGAGCGTCTGGCGCGACGATCGCGGACCTGACGAAAATCCGAGAGATGGAATAACCCACAACAGAAGGCCGCACACCATGAAACGCCTGATATTTGCCGGGGCCCTGGCCCTGTCGCTCGGGGCATGCACGCCTACCGGGACCGTCAACACCACCCAGGCCATTGCTGATGCCAACATCGTCGTATCTGGCATTGCGGCGGATTACAGGGTGTTCGTGCAACTCTATCCAGCAGCGATCCCGCCCACGCAACAGGTCGCGGTCAACGCGGCTCTGACCGCTGCACAGTCGGCGCTGGCGCAATTGTCCAACGCGAGCACGACCGCCACGGGATTACAGGCCGTTGAGGATGACGTGAATGTTGCCATCGGGGTCCTGACGCAGGCGTGCCAATCTCTGGCGTGTCCTACTTCGGTATCTGCTGGGTTGATGGCGGCGAACGTGCTTCTACCGCTGATTGAAATTGTGGTCAACGAGATGAATGGCAAAACGCCGGCGCCGAAAGTTGCCGCCTTTATGGCGCCAACGACGATGACACCAGCACAGGCGCGGTTGATTTTGACGGCAGCCAAGAGATGACCATCCCCACGATTGCCATCGTCTCATACACAGGCCTATTGCCGATCCGCCTGATCAATCTCTGGCTTCCGGCTGCCCAGGTGGCACTCAGCCGAGACTTCGCGCCGCACTGGTCCGATGCCAATCTACGCTTCGCGGCGCCAGGCACTGCCATCCAGGTGGATGAATGGGTGCTCGGGTTTTTCGATCATTCGGATCAGGCTGGTGCGTTGGGATATCACACTGAAACCGCTGCCGGTCTTCCGATCCTCAAGGTGTTCATGAAGGATTGCCTTGATGATAAGCAAAATTGGAACTGTACGGCGACACATGAAATCTATGAGGCAATCGCGGACCCGTACATAGATCAGACCGTGAAATTGACGGACGCCGCCGGCATCCTGTGGGAATACGCCCGCGAAGTGGCGGATGCCCCTGAAGACGACCGTTTCGCAGTCCGGGTCAATGGTCACCTCGCGAGCAATGCCGTCACACCGGCATGGTTCGATCCGGCCGGCGTCGCACCGTTCACGATATATCCATGCGCCGAGATCACGGCGCCGTTCATGCTGGCGTCAGGCGGGTACATTGGTCGGCGCCAGCTACCGGGTGGCGAGTGGCAGCAGTTTATGGCCCGCACGCCTGGATCGCGGCAGATCAAGGCCGAGACAAGCCGAACGATACGCCGTTTCAACGCGCCATGATCGCCGTGGAAATCCTGGCCGGGCTCGTGCTCTACGGCCTGATCGCGTGGCCGGGGTGGTGCGGGCGATATGGTTGATTTCTGCATAATTTGTGGTCGATTTGCAAAGCCCCACCCCGCGTCCGCCCCCGATCTTCCCCTTGCCGGGAATCGGGCGGGAGGCGCCAAATACAACCTATGAGCGATGATCGTCCCTCCGGTGCCCGCTGCACCGTCCACCTGGAACTGACCGGCGATCAGGTCGAAAGACTGCTGACCCGGCTGGGCCTGGACGACACCAAACTTGACTTGATCCTCAACAAACTCAACTCAATGGAGACCAAAATGAGCCAGATGGACGACGACATCACCGCATTGCAGGCGACGGTTGCTCGCCTCGTAACAGTGGACGCCAGCGCGGAAGCCCTCATCAGCGGCATCGGCGCGCAGATCACCGCAGCCGTCGCGGCGGCACAGGCGGCCGGCGCCACCCCGGCGCAGCTTCAGGCCGTGACGGACCTCAACACCGCACTGACCGCGCAGGCGGACGGTCTGGCGGCGGCGGTGACAGCCGGAACGCCGGCGGCCACTCCGGCGACGCCGCCCGCGCCGTAAGCCATTCGCAGGCATCGGCGACAACAGAAGCCGCTCCGGGGGGAAACCTCTGGGGCGGCTTTCGCGCGTACGGCGCGCGGGTCAGGCTGGCGGGTTCGATTCGGCACAAAGACCTTGCGCCAACCCTTGCGGAACCAACGCCACTTTACGCCGTCAGCATCGGTGAAGCGGTCCTGGGTTCGGCGCTTGGTCATGGCCTCCCTCCGCTCGAAGCTTGGCCCGCGTCTCGGTCTGCGCGGCCCTCTCCCTCGTTCGGACTGGTCAGCATTGTTGGTACCGTTGTCATACTTTCCTCACCGCCAGCCTGTGTATCGCCGCCCCGGCCATCCGCTCCTGGTCGGCGCTGGCGGTGCGCGGAACGCCGGGAGAACCGCGTGTTCCCGCCACACCCGGATTTCCTCCTCGATTTGTTCGGCGCGGACGGTAAATATCCTGGCGTCGAGACGTAATTGCTGCGCGACGTGCCGACGTCCTTCGACAAAAACATCCCGATCGACGTTCGACCATTTGAATTTGTAGCGTTCTTCGCCCATTACTGTGTGTCCTTCGCGCGTGCCAGCGCGGCGCGGCACCTGACAGCGAAATCAAGATTTACCAGCGCCTTAGCGTGATCTGGTGGCGATTTCGCAAGATGCTGTTCGGCGTAAAAGTCAAACTGGTCAGCGCACGCCTTGATCATGACGGCCAGCGTCGGCGCCAGATCAGGCGCGGCCTTCAGAGGTCGCCGGTTCCATGCAGCGTCCGCCGCTTCCTTCGTTTTTCCATCAGGACCCGTTGCGCCGCATTCGTTACAACAGACCACGAACGGTTTTGGATTGAGGATCCTGTCCCGATAAAGTTTCGTTGATCCGCAGAAGGGGCAGGAGTCCCATTTCAGAGGCGAATTGAACGCGGGTGTATCAGACATCGTTTTCCTCCGGCCATATGCGTTTCATTTCCACAGTGAACCGTCCGTCCGGGTCCAGCGCCGGCGCCGACAGCCGTCGTGCCATCGCATGGATCAGGGAGTCGAGCGCTGGCGTGTAGTGCGGTTGTGTCCCCGCGTGCGGACAAAGCACGTTCCGGCAACCGTCCGCGCACGGGCTTGTGACGCAACCGAACCTGATAAGAATGCAGTCGGCGGGAGGCCATGGGGCGATCGGTGGAACGCTATGCCGCGCATCTTCGGTGGTCAGACGGCCAGCTTTGAGCGCCTCGGCTCCCGCTGTCTCATTGGCTCTGGGGCAATCTGTCGCGCCCCATGCGGCTTTGTCGAGACACTTGCCAAATTCACAAGGTGGAATGAGATGACATTCCTCTGGCGCAAATGTATCGCGCGTTCCTTTTGTTTTAATTTTACGCACGCCGTTCGTTGCGAGGTCTGCCGGACGCCAAATCAGGCCGCACGATCCACATAGATGGCTTTTATGCGGAGGATTGGTCCAATAATCGTCTGGCTCATCAATGTGTTGTGCATGACATGATGGGCACCACAGCAACATATCTATTGTTTCGCCCCCGGCCAGGACGGCCGCGCCGGGGGTCTCACGCGTTGCGGCCCGCGCTCGATCAGCGGCGGCGATGGCGTGGGCCATACCTTCAATCTGTCCCGGGACGAATGGCACGCCGACACGTTCACCGTGCAAAAAAGTCCATTGGGCTTTTAGTGCCGCATAAACAGCATCCCCCGGCACCTGTGTCGCCCCGTTGCGTTCCAGCCCCTCGGCCAGCAACTGGCCATTGATCTCGGGGTGCGCGTCGCCGTGCACACGGAGCCAATAAGTGAGGTATTCCTCGTCTGTGGTCACAACACCATCTCCTCCGCCATCATCAGTCCGCTCCGCACGACCTCCACGACCCGCCGCGCATCGTCGACGCCCATCATGGAAATGTGGCATTCCGCGCTGGTCATGCTCATCGCGACCTGCAGCCCGCGGCGTGCGGACGGTCACCACCCGAGCCCGCCTCTGATCGCCGCCTCGAACGCCCAGGGCAGGCCGAACCAATACGCCACCGCCAGCACAAGCCCGATCAGCACCGCGCCGGCGATCCGGCCCACGTCGGAGCCGAGGCCGAGCGGGCGGGGTGTGGTGGTGAGGGTGCCGTCACGGGGCATGGGACAGTTCCTCGCGTGCGTCTCGCGCGTCGTCGGGGTCGCTCTGATCCGCGTCGATCCGCCAGCCGTTGTTGCTGTGCAGGCACGAAAGAACCGCGTCGGGGCGCCCCTGCCGGTCATTGCGCGTGCCGCTGATCCAGGCACTTTCGCTCGGTGCCCAACGATATTTGACGCGCACATTCGGCCCCAACCCGCCATCCGCGCGGCGGCGGGTCAGCCAGTATTCAGCGACCGAGCCCCGATCTGTCGGCTCGACCCAACCGGCCCACTCCGAATACTGCTCTTCGGTCAGTTCTTCGCTTGGCGCATCGTCCGGCAACCATGCTGACGACGGAAAGTTGTCGCTCATGGCGATTCCTTCCAAGGCAATTTCCCACCGTGAACCACAAGCAACGCGCGGTAGCAGTCGCCGCACGCGGCGCGGCCCCACACGACGAACGCGCCCTTGTCACCGCACTGGCATTTCAGATCGCGCCAAAAGGAAGGGCCGGTCGGGTTGAAGGGGAGCGTCACGACGTCCGCCGCGCTAACCAGGCGTTCACTCTTTCAGCAAACTCCGCGCCGTCCGATCTCTGCTTCGCCGTCACGCGCGTCCCGTCGTTCCATTGATCCCATCGGCATGTCACGCGTTCACAGTCGTCCATACCAACAGCACCGCAGATCGGGCAACGCATTGTTTCGCCCATCACAAAGCCTCCGGCGGCGGATCGAGCCCGTCCGCGACCTCACGTAACAGCGCGGCGAGGGCCTTGGCCTGGCGCTCGTACCCGCCCCGGTCGCGCCACACCTGAGAGGCGACCTGATACCCCATGGTTGGCGTGTCAGCCCCGATCCGCGCCAAGATGAACGCGCGCAATTCCGGGCTGTGCGGCGTTCCGGCCGGGTCATCGGCGTCGCCTCCGACCACGCGATCGCCGATCATGTATTCGCAGAAGGCGGTGAGTTGGGTGGTGTCCATCATACGGGTTCCACTTCGTCGGACGCCTCGGCCTCGCCTTCCATGTTGGGCGGGTCACCGGCCACATGCCGTTCGTAACTCGCCTTAATCGCCGGCTCGACCCTGGTTTTCCAGAGCCGGGGCGCGTTCTCCTTGAGCCATGCGGTCTGCGCCTGGTTGACTTCGACGAGTTCCAGGTGATCCGCGGCATCTTTGGACTCACCGAAGATCGCGACGAGATCGTTGGCCAGTTTGAGGTCTTCGGGATCGTCTTTCGTGTTGGTGGCGACCGGCGCAGACACCACCAACGGCTTCACGGTGAACGGTTTTTTGCTGCCCTTCGTCGCGGTCAGGGCCATGACCTGCGTGTCGTTGATATCGGTCATGTGGCTGATTCTGATTCCGCCAACCGCCATGCCACCCCATGTGACCTTCGGGTCACAGTAGAGCGTCATGCTACGGCCGATGTATTGACTGGCGTACCGGCCCCAGCAGTGGGTCATAACTTTGGCCATCGATTTGCACGGTTTCCAGGGTTTGTCGCCATCGCCTTCAAAAAAGACGGAAATTGGTTGTTCCGTGCCGGGGCGTAGTTCAACCTTCGTGATAGTGATGGTGATGGGACCGGTTAACAATGAATCGCTGTTCAACTGGTCTGATTTTGGCTGTATGATCGACGTCATATCGTCCGTCATGTCGTTCATATTACCATCTCCAATTCCACTTTACGTTCCGTTGGGATTAGCCGCGCACTCGACGCCAGCACCGCGCGGTATTCGTCCATCTTCTCGGCCAGCCGCTTCTCGAATGCGTAGGCGGCGTCAAGGATCGATTCCTGGATTGATGGCATCGGAAAGACGCGGATAGTCGCCATGTGCATCCCTCCGCTATATGTTCCGAAATCGCACCATTCTCGATCATCGCAGACCAAAAGTCCAGTCTGGATTTGCATTATGAACTCCGGCGGGATAGTGCCTTCCATCACGTTCTCAACGATGGTCTGCACCTGAAACTTTTGCCGGCGGGATTTGAACTCGACCAGGCCATCAACGCCCACGAGACCGTCTGGCGAGTAGCCGAGCGTGAAGCCCCATTTGTCGTTGGTGATGAACCCGACCTCCTGAACCGGCGCATAGTGCTTGTCGTATAGAATGCGCGCCTCGATCTCGTCGTATTTACCGCGGAGCATTTCATCTCCGATGTAGCGTTCCTCGACGTGGCCCGTGATGCGCTGGCCGAGAAGTTCATAGAGATGCGTGCGGCAGGCTTCGTTTTCCGCCGGAGTCTGTTCCCGCTGCTTGTATGGCTCGCCGTTCTTTTTTACTCTGGTCTCGACTTTCGGCGGCGGACTGACAACAAGTCTCATTTCGGAGGCCGTAAGCAATCCGACTCTTGCCGCCTTCCATTCGTCCGATCCTTGGATCAAGGGGGAACCGTCGGGCTCGGTATGATACTTTATCATTTTAAGCTCCCCCATACCTATGGACGGCGGTGCAATCCACCTTGGGCGGCGTATGCGTGCCGCGCCTTGTGTCAAAATATCCCTTGACCCACTTATGAATGGTCTGCACCGTAACTTGAAAATGATTCCCGGCCTCTTGCGCTGTTTCAAAGTGGATGCCTTTGATGTACCAGTCATAGGCCGCTATCGTATTGCGGGATTGCTCCTGAGACGTGGCCCAGCGACAATTCCCCGGTTCATAATTCCCCAGGGTGTTGATCCGGTCTATTTGATGTTTTGGCGTCGGCGCATTCCCCATGTCCCGCCAGAAGCTCTCAAAACTATCGCGCCAATCTTGATAATGGATCATGCCCGTTGCTCCGCGCCGTCCTGGCGCTTGTCAGGCGCCGCCCTAACGATCCTGCAAATGCGAGCACCCGTCAGGCCAAAGTCTTCCCCAACGCCTCGCATGGTGGCGAACGGTTGCTGATACGCCTCGATGATCTTTACATTTCGTGCCGCGCGCTCGGCTTTGTGGTTCTGGTATTTCCGCTTCCGTTTCGGCGTTAGCGCCTCGACAATGCCCTGTGTCCCGGCCACACCCATCTCAGCCGCCAGGTCAATCAGGAAGTCGTTCTTGACGTCGAACCAATCATCCTCTGCGGCACGATCTGCGTCGTCCAGGATCGCCACTGCGCGACTGAGAAGCGACCGGTATTTCGATGAAGTGAGATGGATCATGTCCGTTGCTCCAGCGCTTCGAGTGCGATGCATGACGCGAACAAGTTGACCCGCGCCTGTTCGCGAGCCTCGCCAGATGCCATGGCGCGCGTGTTCCGCCAGTGCATCGCGCAGTTGATCACGAGGGCGCGGGCTGTATCCATATCGTGATCCCGCGCATCCCGCCCGTCGATCACCATGGCGGAAGTGCTTTCCTCGCTCATGTCACAAACTCCAGTCCAGCCCGATTAAACACCCGTTCCCCGCCGCCCACGAGCACGATCACGTTCATCCGGTCGAGGAACCTCAGCGTCCCGGTCACGGTCTTTCCAACCACGCGATTGTCGGCGTCGATGTCGTATTCGCGGAACGAAACGGGGCGGTGGAGGTCGGATTTGGTGGGGAGGATCATGGCCGCGCTCCTGGGAAATCCTCTTGGTCGAGTTTTTCTCCTGGTTCCAACGCCGCGATAGCGTCTTCGGTTGTGAGCCAGAAATAGTCGTCACCGCCGGTCAATTGAGACTTTGAACCATCGAGGCGACGCGCGTGTCCGTCAGTGACCATCTGCATCCAATGCAGATAGTCAATGCTGCCTGGGCCGGTCACAAATCGGTTGCGGTAGGATCGTTTATTCTCGTTTGGCAGACCCAGGGCGTGCCGCGCATTCTCGATTTGCTTAGGGTTCATGGCGCGGTGGCCTTGGCGATCGCGGCGCGGCATCGATTGATGAGCGGATTGTCCGTCACCTCTGCTGGATGGCTGTCATGCCAAGGTAGGATCGCTTTC
>QGNH01001139.1_pt3 | contig 45518 bp, 59 predicted proteins | sample 1735481 | NCBI WGS metagenome assembly QGNH01 (sample SAMN09239004, study PRJNA386568) | Viral metagenome, whole genome shotgun sequencing project.
AGGCTTGAAACTATCCTATTGAATTGCGGTCACACCGAGGGTCTAGAAAACCAGCAGAAGATGACCCTTAGTCAGTATCTTAGCATTTCAGTACAGAACGCCCTGACCTTTGGTTGGAAGGGTACTGAAATTATCTACGATCGTGAAACTGAACCCAACGATGCTGGCGAGTTTCCCTTTAATCGTTTTAGACCAATCGATGCTGGTACGATCTATAAAACGGTTCGAAATGGCGAACAGGCGGGTGTAAATACTCGCATCCTAGCTATTAAAGAATTAGAGCGTATCACTGGCGATAAGATCAAGGTTGACTATAATAAGCTCAGGGAAGACAAATATGCTTGGGCTCAGGAAGTAGAGGGTATTGCAAAGCAGTACTTCACCCATAAAGAACTCTTGATGCATGACTTCTTCCCCTCTACAGATGTCGAGAAGAATGGCTATCCAGTTCCTCCAATCGAAACTGTCATTTCGTCAATTACCACCCATATTTCTATCGATACTTGGAAGAGACTCTATTTCCAGAATGGTCGCGCGACTCGGGGCGCTCTGATCATTAAATCAGATGACGTTGATAGTCCAACCCTAGAGAAGTTTAGACAGGAATTCCAGGCCTCGATCAATGGTGTTCAAAATTCATTTCGTACTCCTCTCATGGGCATTTCTCCTAGCGAGGATATTGACTGGCTCTCTTTTGCTGGCGATAAGGCAGATGATAGCTTTGAATTCATCTATGACCAAATTGCTCGCAACATTCTGGCCACTTTCCAAATGTCTCCGGATGAGCTTCCTGGGTATGGCCATCTGAGCAAGGGCTCAAACAGCCAGACCTTGAGTGAGTCGAATAATGAGTTCAAGCTTGAAGCTGCCCGTGACTCTGGACTTGTCCCTCTCTTGCAGCACTTTGAGACCTTCTTCAATCAACGCCTGATTCCGATCATTGATCCTATTCTTGCCAAGATCGTCGTGTTGAAGTTTGTTGGCTTGGATGCTAAGAGTGAGGAACAGGAGTCCACCCAGCTGCAGCAGGCCATGCCTACGCACATGACGATGGATGAGGTCCTGCAGCATGTCGATAAAGATCCTATCGGGATCGGCATGGGCGGCGAGGTCCAGTTCTCCGAAAGACTACAACTGATCTGGGATAAGTATCTTGACGTTGGTCAGGTTAAGGGAAGGTTCTTCAATAGCCCATCTGCTTACGTGGACCCAATGCTTAAGTATAAGCGCGATCCATTTGCGCTGCAATTCCTACAGCTTTTGGCTCAGGCAAACCCTAATGCCCTGGCTGCTATGTTTGCTCCTAGGCCGATGGCTTTGGACATTTTGAAAATGGAAATCACGGACATGTTGGACGACGAGGACGGAGAGTAGTATGCATAATCAGGATTGGAAACTGAAGTACCAGGATCTTAAGCTGAAGTTCCATGATGCAGTGGATACTGCCTTTCGTCTTGGCTTTGAAGCTGGCGCTCAAAATGCGCAAGTCCAGCAGGCCCAACAGGCTGAAGCCGCTGCCCAGCAGGCCGCTATGCAACCCGGTCAAGACCCAAATGCCCCTCCTGGTCAAGAAGCTCCAGGACAAGAGGGCAGTGACGGATCCGAGCTGGATCAACACATTGGAACCCTTGAAGGAATGTTGGGCCAATCTGAAGCTGGCTCCCCAGAGCAGGCTAACCTCCAGAAGTCCCTGAGCGGTATCAAGTCTTTTCGAGCGGATCTTCATACGAAGTATGAACTCAAAAAGTCTGAAAAGGCAATTGCTGCCATCGCCAAGGCTATGAAGCCCAAGTTTACGATCGGCAAGGCTGCCTCAAAGAATATGTCCCCATCCGCTAAGGACGCTCTCTCCATGCAAGAAAAGATCGTGGAAGATCTCATGAAGAGTATGGCTGATGAGGAAGCGAAGGCGTCTGAAAGTATCAGTAAGACTCTGAGTATCGAGCAAGTCCTAAAGGGCTAACGTGTACGGCATATCCTCTTCTGGCAAGGAATCAATCGAACTCGCCATCTCAAAGATGTTCGATCTCCTATCCTATCAGCTGTTGGGGAATATCCCCAAGCTAAGGAATAAGAGTCCATTCTTTGGCTCCTCTCCACAGATGAGCCTAGCTCACATCTTCATCAAGGCCCTGGGTGGTAGGGAGCCCAACTTCTTAGAGAGGGACGTTCTTAAAAGCATCCTTTCTAGTAGTTATGGGTACATTGAAGGCCTTAAAAACCGAACTAGCTCCAACGTGGTAGAGGCTGTGGATGCTCTTGCAAGAGAAGCTAGGATAGGTAAGACCCACGTCACTTCCGCTCAGGTCGCTGAAGTTCTTTCTTCCGAGATGGCCAAAGCTAGAAGCCATATGAAGACAATCGCTGAGGCTGAGACTACCAAGACTCGCAACATGGGTCATACCATGGAGATCGCTAAGAAGGCGTCAGACCAGGGCATTGAGGATCCTACTTGCTTTTACGTCATTGTTAGGGATGGTAAGGCCTGCCACGAATGCGTGAAGCTTCATATGCTACCGGATGGTACTACCCCTCGCGTATGGAAAATGTCCGAGATGTCTATGGGATGGCACAAAAGAGGCGATGATAGGCCAAGCGCTTGTGGCGAGCACCCATTCTGCCGGTGTAGCCTTACTCAGCTAAGTCCGGGATGGGGTTTCAGGGGCGGATTCGTTTCGTTTATTTCTCTGGATCACGATGAGTTTCGGAAGCAGCGCGAAGGCGAGCAATAACTTCTAGGATTTCGGGAGCGTCTTTAGTTCTGGATGCCACACTTTCAGTTGAACAATGCTAGCCCTAGCAATATCGTTGATTTCGAACCAGCAATTCCATACAGTTCCGTCTTGTGCAATCACCTGCGTCATGATGATCTTATCGGGATCTAGCCCTTGCAAATCTTTAATAAGTTGTGAGACTAACATTATCGTTCATCCATAGGGCGGTGGTCACAGTGCCTAAGGAAGGCGCCCAGAAATAGGCAAAGGAATAGTATCACGGAGACTACCAAAACGTACGGGTGACGATCGGCAAACCATACCGTACCGCATAGAAAAAAATTATAGCTCCGATTACTGAAGATCCGACCAGAAAACACTTACCGACTTCTTTAAGTTCATTCATTTCTTAGCCCCTCCATCAATCCAGTTCCCAACCATAGTCCGTTCCGCTTCCGTCATCCCGGTTATATTTCCCTGGGGCATATCCTTAACAACTAGCACTCGGTTCTTGATCTTGTCTCTAGATGCAAAGGCTTTCTCGTAATCCTGCCAGTTCTTATCGGCCATACCATCATGGCAAATGGAGCACCTGTTCTTGAAGATAGGCTTTATGTCTTTGGTATAGGTGGGAGCAGAGAGGGCTGCCAATAGAAGGAGGAGGTTCATTTCAATGCCGACCTTTCGAGAAGTAGAAGCCAAGGATAAACATGCCTAGATGGGGGACTAGGGTTCGAACGGATTCAAAGACAATCTCGGCACCATTCTTGACTAGAATGATCTCAGATACGCTGCTGAGCAGGTACATTAGTCCTAAGAAGCCTAGGACGTATTTGGCGAAGTTATTCATAATTTCTAATGCTGTGACCCTTAGGGAACCTAGGAACTTTATTCTTGCCAGTATACCCCTGGAAACGAACGGTCAAGAGTTCTCCAATGTAAGATTCACCATTTTCAAAGTACTCTTGGAGTTTATCCTGATCCCTATTCATAGGTGGATTAAAGGTAGCACCAGACTTAGTCTTACAAACCCAAGCACCGAGATGGCCTGCAAGCTTACCTCGTCCCTCCTCGAAACCGACGATCTCGAATTCATCGTCTTGAAAGGGTTTAGCCTTTTGTAGGTCGTACGACCGTTTGCCAACGTATAGGCCATTGGTATTTCTCAAAATAAGACCTTCGTACCCTTCGAGAACGAACTTCTCCATGAGAGGGACGACCTGGTCAGCATTAGAAACTTCCACCGTCTCGACCTTAACGATAAGGTCGCTCGAATCAGGGTAGTTAGACAGAAATTCGTCCCTGTGGGAGAAAGTACCGGGCAAAATACAGTCATAGACGTGGTACTGAACTAACTCTGACTCTGGGGATGGCTCATCTTGCCTTACAGCGCTAACGATCTTCTCAAAATCACCCTTATACTTGTGGTTATATAGCTCTCCATCGATCACGATTCCCGCTGGAGCACCCTTAAATAGGCGTTCGACTTCTCGCTGAATATGCGGGCAGCTCAGAATCTGCTTTCTTGTCCTGCTCCAAAGTGTACATGAGCCCTTAGAGTCAAATTCTGCAGTACATCGAATGCCATCCAGTTTTCTTTGACCACCACAGGGGAATTTAATCTTCTTCGAATCTTTCGTGAGCTTATACGTTACCTTACCTTCATGACCCTTGCGAAGATCATAAATAACGTCCATGTAATGGTGGGCAAGCATGGGAAGGTTCCCACCCTCAATGAGATCGTCCAATTCTCCAGACTGAGCGGCTTCGATGGAGTCAACATATCCCTTCTTACGCTGTTTTTCGTGCTTAGCCTTGGCTTCGGCTACAGCTTGTTCGAATGGGGAGGTCTCATTAGCGCGACCTACGTTTTTCCCTTCCGTAATTTCATCCGTAGTAGCTTGAGGGGAATCGGTTCCAACTTGGCCATAGATAGTGTTGACGTACGCCCTATGGGAAGTACCAGACACATCGATCTCCCACTGCTGAATAGCTCCAGTACTCGTCTTCTTGAAAAGCCTAGGAAGGTTCATTTACCATTTTCTCCAAAGTTTACAGTAAAACATGTGCGCCTGAGGAAAACTAGAGTACCGACTTCCACACTCACACCCTCCGATACTGTCCGGGAACATGTTGCTCCACTTAGGACAGCTTACCCCATACTTTGGGTCGTGTAAAGGCAATTCGGAAAAATTCAGGATCATGTCTACTTGGCCAGTTAGGTCCTTGTCGTAGTATGCCCACTCGTAGTTCCTGCCAAGGTAGTTCACAAGCACTGGAAATGATTCGATTGTTTCCCACCAGCTCACTTCTTTGGTGTCGGCAAAGCCAAAATGGATCCTTAGGCGCATGATATATCCTATGATAGTTTAACTGGAAAGTAAAGGGTTTTATGCCAATCAGTAAAGAAGAGCTTTTGAAGGGTCGGGATACGGAGTATGCTGCGGACTACACTCAAGAGGTGTCTGATAACTTAGATAAGCTGCTGATCCCACTAGGTAAGATTAGAGAGGCCTATGGTAAGCCAATGACGGTTGATTCGGGATGGAGACCCCCATCCGTAAATGCCAGTACGCCGGGCGCGGCTACTCATTCCAAGCACATGCTTGGTCTGGCAGCGGATATTCAGGACTTGGATGGTAGTCTATGGAAGTGGGTTCTAGAGAATCTTCAGTTAATGAAGGATCTAGATATTTTTATGGAGGATCGACGCTGGACAAAGGGGTGGGTCCACTTTGGATTGGGGCAGCCAGCATCCGGGAAGAGAATTTTCGTGCCAAGTGCAAATCAAGCTACGGATCCGAATGCTTGGGACGGCGTTTACGATGAGGTCTTTGACGTTTAACGGTCGGTCAATGGAATCGGTCATTCCTTGGAATGCAGTTTCATGTGGACGACATCTGGCCCGCCAGGGGTCCAATTCTTCTCTCTTTTGTGCTCTTTGAAACCGTGCTTCTCGTATAGGTTCTTGAGGTGAGGGCTATTGAAAAAATCCAGCTTGCTCCCACCGGCTCTTTTAGCGTGCTGCATTATCTGACCGCCCCTACCCTTTTCGGTACTGAAAACGCTAACTATGTCCCCATCGGGCTTAACGGCAAAACCGCTCTTCTTATCGGGATGAAGAAACGTTTTCATTTTGGAATATTCGTGCGGTTCGTATTGGTGAACGAAATCCTTAATTTTGGGAGAACTCTTTATAGCGTTTCCAAGGTGTGCATGGAATTCTCCATGAGATACAGGGACATGTTCTTGAGCTGGAGTTGAGATCTTTTCAGATTTATTCAACCCATCTTCACTTTTATGGACCTTGAGCGGATGGTACATCGCTACAACATTGGATAGGGAATCGTGCTTGCTGTTCGTAAATCCGTGGTGACCAGCGGCCTTGATCTTTTCGTGAGCCTCATCCATACTAGATGAGTTAGATAGGTGGCCTTCCTTATCGGTTCCAATATCGTAGATAGGCTGCTTACTGGTATCGATGGAAGCATGGTACTTATGAGGTGATTGTCCAACGACCAAGGATTCGGGCTCAGATCCAGCCCTGTAATAAAACGAATGTGGATGCCAAGTACCACGACCCTTAGTCCTAGAATCTACTCCCGATCCTTGGTGCTTGGGATCCACTTCCGTGAGGTTGGGGTGAGAAGAATAGTGGACTAGGTCAATTTTTTGACTTTTTTTTAGAGCTTCCGTCTTAACCAAACTACCCAATGCCTTTTCGGCATCAATGGATTTCTTCAGGGCAAGAGTTCTACCAATGGCCCTAATCTCACCGTCGTGAAGATGAGGCATTCGAGCCTTCATGAACTTTTCGAACTTTTCCCTTTGGGGCCAGCGCTCGTACTCATCCTTGGCCATGCGATTCCAGTCTTTTTTCTTGGTGCCCTGGAATGAATGGTTCTCAGCGCCAGTCCGAGCCTGCTTAGAGCCGAGGCTTTCCTTCTGGTAGGCGGCACCTTGAATCAAAGTAGATGGAGCGGCGTTGGACATATCGGCTTCGAGGGCTTTTTTGATATCTTTCTTTGGTGCGTAGTGGTCTTCTCCACCCTGCAGTTCTTTAATATGGGCGTGCGCTGAAGAGAGGGATGGATGAGTTTCAACCCAACTATCTTGGACTGGATTCTTTTCCTTATCATGGGGCCAATGATGGACCTGATACTCCTGGGTTTTACTGTAAGGTCCAGGGGCCTGAGTGGTGACCTGATAGTAGCTATGTCCAGATGGATGATTGAATTTTTTAGGCCTGTCTACGGGCATATCCCCGGTCTTAAGAGCTTTTGCTAGAGGCACTTCCCTATGGGGAATGAGTCTCGTATCCGGATTTTTCTCCATGTCCTTTGGGGTCTTATGGTAGGCGGAATGGATCTCACGAATAGTCATTGGCTTATCGGTAATACGCTGGCCCTTGACGTGAATGTGGTACTTTTGCTCGCCTTCAGCCTTACCGAACCCCAACCCTTCCTTCAAATTGGACATAGCCTGAGAAAAGGTAGGTCCACCAGAGGTAGCTCCGGCCTGCATGGCAGCCGCGTTTGCCTTATTGGGTTCAGGGGGTGAAGCAGACATGTCAGGAGAGGGACTAGGACTTGGAGGAGGTGCCTCGTCTTTTTGAAGCTTGCCACGTTCCCTGACCTGTGCAGTTAGGGCAGCCTGATTGTGGAGTTTCATCTTTTCAATGTGGTTGTCAGCCAACTTCAGGCTTCCGGCTTTAACAGCTTCCTTACCATGAAGCTCTGAGGCTTCCTTATGCTCGGCAGAGTTGAATCCGTACTCACCGACCTTACCATGAGAGTGAACATCCTTGCCGGACTTGGTTTGGCCGATCTTGATTCCGACCTTTTTAGGGTTCTGGCCAAAGGTCTTGGGTGCCTTAGAAGATACGGGAAGAAGGAAAGGGGCATCCTTCTCTTTCTTAGCCAGATAGACTTCGTAGAGTTTAGCACCTTCGCCGGATTTGAATAGGGTGATGGCTTCTTCATCTGACTTAAAGATATCGGCAAAATCGTCCTTTACTTGAGGAGCTTGATTTTCGAGGATTTCAATGGCGCACCCAGAATTACAGGGCGCAGTTGTATAGGTCACCTTGCGGGCAATACCACGGGACACCACTTGCTGGCTGACTGACCGGGTACCCTGTATTTCTGAGCCCTCAACCGAAAACCACGAAATGGCATTTTCGTTTTGGGTCTTCTTATCCCTATCGTACCTTAGGATACCAGCTACATGCTTAGCGGAATCACAATAATCGTCTAAAAGCTCGGCCATGAGGTAAAGGTAGGGGGTTTTGACCTTTTTCCAGAAGTGAAGTTCGTTCTCATCTGCGCAGTCAGATTCTTTGAAAATCTTCTTTGCTTTCAAGATCTTACCTATGATCTGCATAGGGGAGTCGGCTTTGTGCTCATAACCAACTGTGCCGGTTTTGGCAAGAGAGGTTATGTCGAGCCCTTTCAGGTCAACTAACTCGGCGGACTTATCTAGGAATTGGACGGATCCGATGCCGTGGAGGAAGGTGCTCAATTAGGGATACTCCTAGGGGTAAGATTACCTCAATCGTATTAGGGTACATGAAACGGTAAAAGCTGTCAATTCTTTTGTTGATTTTCTATCTACTTGATTTTATTCATTATTCTGATAAGTGTCCCAATATTACATATGAAACCAATGGGTTGGCCAATTCCGCAGTTTAGGAATGGCAAGTACATAAAAACGATAAAATTTAGGAGATTCTATGCTTTATTCTTTGGACCATGCGATTGGTGTTGCTCGCGACCTCGCAGATGATTTTAAAATGAGGCTCTCAAATGGCGCCGGTCTTAATACGGTTCGCCAGACTCAGGACGCGGCGGGTTGGCCCATGATTTTCCTTTCGAATAATGCCAACGAAGCTGAGGGTCAGTCTGTTGTCGCTCTTCGTATCAAGAACATTGATGTCGGCGCGACCGATATCTTTGGGAACGCTACTCTTCCTTTCACGCCTCATCAGTGTGAAATTGCGTATGAACTTGCTGGCGGGGGCGCTCCGATCCCCTCTACGGCGGATTACTCCATCGTTCTCTATCAGGTTACCCGCACGGGCGTCATTGTTATCAATGAACCTATCGCGAACGGCACTGCTGTCACCGAAGCTTCGATGAACGCGGCTCTTGCGGCTGGTCCTGCTCAGGTCATCAAAGATATCGATTGGCGCAATAGCGGCAACACCTAATCGGAAACATAGGAGGAGAAAACGACTATGTATACCGAACTTGATGTCGCTAACATGATGAAGTCCGTGGAGGTTGAATTCGCGGCTCATCTGGCTAAATTGGGTGAAACCCCGATTGCCAAATCCGAAGAGGCTTCCGATAAAAAGGAAGAACCTAAAGAGGAAGGCAATAAGGAAGAATCCAAGGAAGCCCCTAAGGGTGTTGAATCTGAAAAGCCCGAAGATAAAGGCGTTAAAGATCAAAGTCAGCAAGACAATTCCAAAGAAGAAAAGGGTCAGCCCCTTGAATCCAAGGAAGCTCGTGTTGAAGCTGATGGAAAAGAAAACGCTAAGCCTTCGGAAGATCCACATGGACAGGCTGAAGATCACGGCTACGATGACGAAGATATGGCTCATATGCATTCTATGTATTCGAGCATGTCTCGTGGCGAACTGAAAGCTCATCATGATGCAGTCCGTAAGTGCATGGACGGTCATGGCCTGGCTAAATGTGAAGATGCGATGATGAAGTCTGAAAAAGACGTTGTCATTGAAATCCCACAAGAAGTCAGCTTGCTTAAGTCGGAACTGGAAGCTGTTAAGGCTGAAAGTGAAGATCGCAAAAAGAACTTGGAAGCAGTCGAAGCGTTCCTTAAAAAGTACGTTGAAAAGTCTGCTCCCGCTGGTAAGGCAATCACGTCTCTGGACACTATCGCTAAACACGAGAGTGGCCTGGACGAGAAACCGCTCCAGAAAAGTGAGATCGATGCGAAGCTTTTGAATAAAGCCAAAGATCCTTCTCTGTCTAAGTCCGATAGGGAAGCCATTAACAGCTACTACTGCGGTAGCAAAAACATTGAAAAGGTTAGCCACTTACTCAAGTAAGCGGTAAATTTAGGAAAAAGGAAAAAATATGGAACAACTTACTAGTCTTATGAAAGCTTTGGAAGCGGGTTCTTATAACGCCGCTCCTAGCACGCTCGTTCAGGGCGCTGCTTATCAGATCGAAGATCTCGCGCCAGTCATGATCAATGTGACCGCCGCTGAAGAGACCATCAAACTGCAGAAGATGCTCGACGTCCGTAATACGAAGTCGAACCTCTATCAGTACAATCGCAAGCTCTCTGTCGGTCGCTTCGGCGGAACGGCGGCTTACGAAGGTATGCTTGGTGCCAAAAAGACTGGCCAAGCTGCTCGTCTCGTTGTGCCGATGGCGTACTACGTCGATACGCGTGAACATTCGCTGGTAGCGAACGCCGTTGAAACGTTTGATAAGGTCTCCGCTGAAGAGCGCCAGGCTCAGGACGCGGCCCTTAACCTTGCTCAGGATATCGAGTTTGACCTGTTCGCTGGTAACTCGGACTTCTCGAACCAAGGCGTGTTCGATGGTAACCCTGCCCTCGTTCCTGCTCTCGCCAACATGCGCGGTGTGGACCTTCAGGTTCGCGCTTCGGATTATGAGCGCAATGGACAGGATCTCATGTTCGCTTCGTACGGTTCTTCGGCTACGGTCGTGTTCTCGGCTGGTGGAGCTGCCCTTACGCAGTCCCTCATCGAAGACATCTCGGTTCGTTCTGCCCTTAACATGGGTCGCGCGGACAAGCTGATGCTTGACCCTTCGTCTCTCTCGGCTTATAACAAGATCTCCCAGGCCAAGGAACGTATTGTCCTTGCTGGTAGCCCTCAGGAAGGGACTGGTTCGCATCTGCGTACTCAGTGGACTTCGAGTGGTGCCGTGACCATGGAAATGTCACAGTATCTTCGTAAGCAGGTCAATCCGATCAATCAGCAGATCGTGGGCGCTCCTTCTCAGCCCTCCCTGTCTGCTTCTGACGGTGGCGCGGCTGGATCCCTCTTGGCTGCTACTACGTATACGTACGCTGTGGCTGCTGTGAACGGTTCTGGTGAAGGGCCTCTCTCGGCTCTCTCCACGGCGACCATCACCACGGCTGGCGATAAAGCTAGCTTGGCGATCGGTGCTGTTGCTGGTGCGCTCTACTACAGAGTGTATCGTACGGCTGGCGGTGTGGCTGCTTCGGTTGCTCCGGGCGTCCTCTTCATCGGTAACATCGCGGCTGGTCCTGCTGGCGCGACGTTCATCGACCTCGGTAACCGCTCTCCTGGCGCCCTCACGGGTTTCTTGATCCAGAAAGACACGATGCACCTCGGCGAACTCTCCGGGTTCAAAAAGCTCCAGCTCGGCATCTCGCAGCTTTCGATCAACAACGCTTTCTATCGTTGGACCACCCTTGCCGTGGAAGCTCCTCGTAAGAACGCGATCGTTGAAAACCTTCAGGGTCAGCTTTACACCTAATAGGTGAGCCGATCAAAGTTTGAAGCCCTCGTAGGACATTGTCTTACGGGGGTTTTTTATTTCTAGCGCCTGATATACACTATAGTGTCCCAAATTTGCCAATCTTGACTAGAGAACCAATTAGGGGTATAAAATGCGCCTGACTTCAACACCCATCATAAACTTCAGTACTATCAATGACTTCCAACACGCAAGTCAGTGGACTATCCGCGCCTCCGATCCAAATACCCTGTACTATCAGCTATTTGACCTTGATAATGTGGCTCAACCTCCCTATTCCCCTATGAATAGTGGGTTCTTTAACGCCGCCATTCAGACCTCTCCCCAAAGGTACATCGCTGGTGTAGGCTCGTCCAACCAGCCCTTCTCGATGACTGTCACCTTCCCTAGCCTTGATCAGACTCGCATCCTCACCTATACGGGCACTCCAGACCCCTCAGATGCCTCTGTGTGGTCCTTTAGCCTGCCTGGCTATGCCATCGCTGGTGTTGGGCCTGCTAGCGGGAATGTCCTGTTTACGCTTACCCAAGGAGCAAGTAAGGTCTCCTGGACGGTTGTGAATATGTTGGCCGTTGAAATGACAAATCAGGGATGTTGCTAATGAGTCAACAACCTCCAATCAAACCCGGACCACCCTTTACTGAGCAGGCGGCGCCCTATGAGCCATTCCCGGTAATCCCGCATGGTCAGCTGGATGGAACCCCTCGGGTTCCAAATTTTGACAAAGACAAGCAGTTCGCGGCGGCTGGCTATCCAGTTCACATGGTCAGGTCCTCGGGCCTACTTAAGCGTTGTGAGCCCGTCCTTACTCCTGCGCTTTTGGTGTCTAGGTACTTGAAGGGTATTCCATTGGCATTCCCAAATGGTGATAGCTTCACTCCTCAGGATATTCAGGACCAGATCGTTCTGGCCACCAATGAGATCGAGATGGCCTGTAAGATCACGGTTAGCAGGGAACAGTTTTGGGATAAGGTCCCATTTGACATCAACCTATATAAGAGCTTCATCTATCTAAAGACAGAGCAAGGTCCAGTACTGAGCGTAGAAGAAGTTTCCATTGTTAGCTCTGATGGTTATAAGGTCTTTAAAATTCCTTCTGAGTGGCTTGAGCCTAGCAACTTTTCGAAGGGCATCATCAACGTAGTTCCGATCCTTGGCGCTTATAGTGTGGCGACAGGCGGCGGCGTTGGAGCCTATGGTGGGATTCCTTACATCAATGTGTTTAGCCAACTCTCATTCGTTCCTGGATTCTGGGCTATCAGCTATACTACGGGCGTCTCAAAGATTGAAGGCCAGTTTCCGGTGGTTATCAATGACCTGATTGGATTAACTGCATCTATCAATATGCTCATGATGATTCAAACCATGTTTCTGGCCATGAGCCAGTCTCTCAGTAGAGATGGGGTAGCTCAGTCATCGTCTGGACTTGGTCCACGCATGTATCAAAAATACATTGAAGATCTTATGGTCAAGAGAGACGCTCTTCAATCTAAGGTCAAGGCGACCTTTGCACAAAAATTTCTAGTAACGAATGTCTAGGTGATATGTGGCTGATAATCCAGAACAATACGCTAAATTAGCAAATAACGGAATGATTCTTGGATATCCAGTGAAGATCGCTGGAAACCATTCTCGACCCGACAATGGTGTTGACTATCATTCCACCATCAAATATTTTGATGTGGCAAAAGATCATCCACATCAGGTTCATGAACTAGCTCAGCATATGGCCCTAAATCCACCGGATGCCAAAAATACCCAGATCGGTTTTGATACTTTCAAGGATCGTATGGGTAACGATGTTCACGTAGTTACCCTTCATGGAAATAGTGCCGACAAGCTCAAGGAACACAATGGTAAGTTTGCCCATATGGGGTTTCCGTCCACGTTTCAGTGGACTCCGCATGTATCTGTTGATAAGGCTACCCACGATAAGCTGAAAGATTCTGGAGCTAAGACGGCCCACGAAGCCGGGATAGAGTTTGGTCCAGCAAAGCTTTTAAAGGGCAAAAAAACTCTTAAAACCTATCATCATGAACCCGATTCTGCAGAACCTAAGGTTCCAGATCAGGGTGATATGACGGCTAAGATAGATATCAATAAAGCTGAAAAAATGATACCTTTGATGAAACCCTATGTGTCCGACGCTCAGCGCAGATGGGCCCACACCGAATCGGGCCTCAAAGCTCTTGGTGGAAAGGCCGGAGTTCATGAATGGGATGAAGCTACTAAGGGGAAGAAATTGCCCGAAAAAGTAAGTAAATCAGAAGAATTAATTCCTGCTGCTAACAAGAGCACATATAGGGAACTAGATTTACATCATGGAACGAAATCTAAAGCTCCATTTGAACATTTTGATATGAAGCATCATGCGTCCGGTTTCTATCCTGGCGTATACACTTCTTCGGACTCTAAAGAAACCGAAAAGCATGGCAGTCCAGTTAAGGTTGGATTCAAGGGGCATTTGTTTGAAATTAAAGATTCAAAGCATGCCGAGCAATTACAGCAGCACGTAGGCGGTGGCGGAAGTGGGCATAAGCTGGTCCAAAAACTGAAGGACGCCGGGTATCACGGTATTAAACGCGGTAATGAGCACATTATTTTTGATCCAGCTCACGCTAATATTCGCAAATCCGAATCCTCCATCAAGCAACTCATCAAATCTGAACTTCCCCTAGAAAAGGGATCCCTTCAAAGCCGTACTAAATTTAGCCCGAAGGGCTCTCTTTCGGAACCCCATAGGGAGGCTATGTCTACGTGGCAGGGCGCTCCTAGCGCTGACCGTGCCGGAAATAGAGAAAATCTACCTAATATGGAAGGAAGTTCACGCGAACGGGCTCTCCATAAGCTTTCCGGCCAAACTAAGACCAAGCTTATTGGCAACAAAAGACATTTCCTCCTCCATAGGGGAATGAGTCCGGAAGAACATTCTTCTTCTGTTAAGAATGGTACCGTGAACCATCCAGCACAACACTCCTCTTGGACGCCTAAGCAAAATCTAGCTAATAACTTTGCCAACCCATACAGTAAAACTCCCGGCAAGACAGTTAGCGCTTGGGTTCACGAAGATAATGTTCATACCGTTCCAAAACAATTTGGAGCTGTTGATAGAGACTACGCTGCTGCTAGCGGAGAGAGATCGAATCGCATGGCTAATGAGCATGAGGTTATTGTTAAACCGGGCCATTCATCGAAGGTTGAAAGTGAGAAGGACGCTGAGCGACCCACTTCTCGCACTGGAGATAGGATTCATGATAGGCCAGACAATACTAACGACGCTATCAATATCAAGGGCGCTAAAGAGCGAAAAACGAGAACTCTGAATGCTCATCCAGATGATATCAGAAGTATGATCGGTCAATCCAATAGGGATGTCATGGGGGATCAAGTCAAGCATAAAAAATTTGGCAAGTCTGAAGATGGAATGTCGGCACATATCGTCCGAGACCCCGTAAAAGTCCCCACCGAGGGGCCCGGCTCTTATGGAAACGTTAAGCCCCACGTTAGCCATAAAGAAATGAAGAGGTTGTCCAATCCCACTAGTCCTAAGGACATTGACTTTCACCAAAAACAGGAAGAGCTGCACACAATCCATTCAAAGACGGCCCATGACAAAGGCGATTCCCCTCTATCGGAAAAACACAAAAAGATGGCCGATATGCACGGCGCATACGAAGGAGCTTCTATGTTCCATCGCAATGCTAGGCATGCCGGAGAGGGATACGGGGACCAAAGAGAGGGTCGGAAGACCTATACGGACAAGGCTAAGAACTTACATCGTGAGCTAAGCAAGTCCGAATCCTTTGTCAAACATCTTATCAAAAGCGAGCATTCCCTCCATCAGTACGGAAAAGCTCTCGCCCTGACCGGTAACACCCTACAGAAGTACATTGAAGACAATAAAGGTCTTCAGAAAGCAATAGAAGAAACCTATGAAGATTAGTGAAAATGATATCGCATCAACGGAACCATTTGGAATGCTGGATGGTAAGCAGGTCAATCTCATCAAAACTCGTGGGGGTTTGAATTTGGCGACTCTGGACGATAAGGTTCTCGGTGCCGCTTCTCACCAGGCCATTCTATGCTATTCCATCGAGCAAAAGTTCCCTAGCTTCCAGCCCATGATTATGAAAAGTGAGAGCTTGAAATTAGAGGCAGAAAAACATTCTCATTTTCTCACCGATGATCTTCGTAAGTCTGGTCATGACATCTATTCGGTGCAAAATGGAACCGAAGTGGAATTTTTTGTTACCAAACAGGACGTGAAGGTTGGCAATGCTGTTAGCTCTATTCAGGGCGATTCCTTGGTGGTCAGCAGCTTAAATGTCCCTAAAGAGTGCATTCATGCTATGAGCGGTGCCGTCTCCGAAAAGGCCCTTGGACAGGGTATCAAAAAAGTGAGGATAGCCTAATGTGCATTCGGATTATTGGCACGCAGGAAATGGAGTTTGATATATCCTCTCCAATAGAGGTCCAACTCTGTGGGGCTAAGGAAATTCTTATTGATTTTGACCCCTTAGATGAAAAAATAGATTATTTCGTTGACAAAATCGAAAAAATGGCACAAAATGGAGTTAGTTGTCAAGCCAATATTCGAATCAATGTAAACAACCATCTTAATGGTTTGAAGTTAGAGAGACGTATGGAGAGTATCAAAAGAAAATTGGACGTAAATGAAGTAGTGAAGGGGCTTTGTAATTTTCATTCCAGTACCGATCGTAAGCTTTGTGAGTTGTCGGAAATGTGTTTGGGGAAGAATGAATGAGTAAAAAAGGAATTCCCCAACATAAATGGTCTTATGAGGAGTTATCTACGGAATCTCTTAAGTGTGGGAGTCGTGAAGAATTAAAACAAAGCAATATCCGTGCGTATAGGGCCATTCTTAGAAGAAAAGATCGTGAACTGTTTTTTGTGCATATGCCACCATCCGCCACAAAAGCTTGGACCGATGAAGAATTGCGGGCCGAAGCTCTCCCCTATTTAACTCGCGATTCTTTTCAGGTCGGTAGTTCTGGGGCCTATAATGCCGCAAGGGATCGTGGGAAGGAATTTTTAGATAGCATTTGCTCCCATATGCCTAGGAGAGTTGATCAATCTGGAGAGAACAACAATTCTTTTAAGTGGTCCTTAATAGATCTAAAAACTGAAGCAATTAAGCATACTACGCAAGCTTCTTTTAAGGAAGGCAATTCCTGCGCATACCACGTAGCTGTAAAAAGAGATAACTGGGACGAAATCTCCTCACATATGGTTAGACCTAAAATATCCGCACCGGAAAAATTTATTCTCCAGGAAGTTCAAAAATATTTCCCTGATGCTAAAAAGTTTAGGGCCAATAAACTGTCGATTTCTGGAAAAGGGTATATCAAGACACTAGAAATCGATATCCTAGTCAAAGAGCTTGGCAAGGGTATTGAGTATGATAGTGAACATTTTCATAGCCTTGAGGGCCTTATGAGGGGGCATCCGACTTGGCCAGAAGAAGACCTTAAAATCTATCATGAAATCAAGGACGCGGCGTTTCTAACTCTCGGTATTGAGATTCTACATATCAAGCAAGAAGAGTGGAAAAAAGATAAGAAGAGCTGTATTCAAAGATGTTTGGCATTTTTAGGAGTCTCAAATGAGCGACAGATCGCCTAAAGGACAGCAAATACAGACAATTTCTGTTTGGTGTCCATTGACCCAACAGTCTTTCTCGCTCGCTCACGATGATGGGCTGGTTGAATCCCAAGGGATAGACTACCAGCATTGGGCCGCGATGCCTTCTCCGATTGGACTGAAGGACCGTGGAGACTACAGAAGGGACGGCCTAGACACCTTGACTAGCAACGGCCAACTCTACATCTGCAAGGGCGTTTTTACTGCTTGCGAAGTTTCTAATACTCGCGATAAGCACAGGACCGATGGGGGTACGGTTGATCCCTCTACTAGCAATCTGATTATGCCCCGTTTCTACAACAAAACGAAGTCGGTTGCTGGATCTATCAATACGGCCCCTGTTGACGACGGAACGCGCGTCTATCTCGCCCCCGGTGACAGGGTATACGTAAATGATGTGTCCGCAAATACACGGGTCGTTAATTATCAGAAGATGACCTATGAGGTCGGCGATAATATCCCCATGTTCCCAATTTTGGAACTGGATGCCCCCATCATCGATAGTCGCAACATCTCCTACATTCAAGGGCTTGACTTCTGTATTACTCCCGATGGCAATATAAGCTGGCTGCAGGGCGGCAAGAACCCGAATTTCGACCCCGAAACTGGAAAAGGTCGAGTATATTCAATACGTTATCTGTACCGAGCATATTGGTACGTTACTTCTCTCCCTAAAGAGGTGAGAATGACGAATATAACCGAGGGCGGGGCTAGGCGCCCCGAACGGATGGCCTATAACGCCCAAATACAACGTGAGTTTGTCTACCACAGTCAAAACAGGGGCGATCCAAAGAACCAATCCGCTTCCCCAACCCCAGGTAGGGCTGTTCAGGAGCCCTTAGATCCTATTAAACAGGGTCCTGGCTCTATCAGCGTTGATATGATCAATGTTTCTGAGGACGGTCTCCCAGACTAGCTCTCCAATCTTACTGATATAACTCTTCTGAGGAACCTATGCCCAAAAATAAACGAGTCGTTGACCTAAATACCCTTGCTGACCCAAATTCAATCGAATCTACCGAGTTCAATTGGCAGTCTGGTGGTAAGAAGTCCTTGCATATTGGGCCACATCTCTTGCCTATCCCGACCGGTGCCGCTTCGTGGACTACCAATGCTAGCGCGCGTTTGGGGCTACCGGTTGCTGGCATGAATCTTGCAGTCTATAATAACGCAGGTGCTGTTGGTTCGGTCTCCATCGGAGACAACACCATTACCGCTCTGGCTGCTGGCGCTGTGGATGCTAGCGGTCGAGTCGGTGTTGCCTGCCCTCCCAATGCCTGGACGTACATCTCCATGGGCAACAATAGGTTCGTCATCACTACGGCTGCTACCCTTCTAACCTACATCATCGAAGATGACACGTCCATCGCTCAGCAGTAAAGTGTATGGCAAACAATCTCCTCAACAGTATCTTGAATGATGAGTTCTTGGAGACACTTGCCAAAAGTGCCGACCTCTATAAGATCGGATCCAACTCCTCTCTAGACCCGGAAGAGATTCGCATTGGTCTGAAGGTTGTTCCTCGCGCTGTCATGTCAATGCTTATTAGTGAACTAGTTCCAATGGAGCTAAACGCTCATAAGGACGTGCAACTGCCGTTTGGTAAGTCTGCCTATATTCGCCTAAACAAGAACGCTGCGGATGACTATACGGGTTCAGTTTACAGTAATAACAAGATAGTCTACGATTTCCAAAATCGGTCCATTCCTGGACTTGGCATCATTCTCCTTTCTACTTTCGAGCTTTACGATATGGAAGAGCTTTCTAAGCCAGGTAAGGTGGAAGGTGAAGATAGTAAGGTTCAGAAGCTGATCGATGAACGAATGGAGCTTCACTCCCTAGTTGGTAGGGTTGTTGAGGATAAGATGTCTCAAAGGGACGCCATCCATAGGATTATGATGGCTAAGTTGAGTGATGCGATGAAAGCTCCTACCTCGATTCCACCGCAGCCTCCGCAGCCAACTCCAGAGCCAATCCAAGCGCCGTTGGAAGTGAAACCCAAAGACATCGTTAAAAAAGAAACTACTAGGAAAGACCTTCCCCTTAAAAAATTCCTGGATCGCAAGAAGCCCAAAGAGTTCCATGTCGAAATGGCGAAGAGTGAAGTGGTGAGCTGCCCGGACTGTAACCAGGTTATATTCGGACTGAGTGGCTACTCTGGCTGCCTGTGCATGGGTTTGGACCAGCATAAGAAGATCTGGATCAAGAAAAACGAAGACGGTATTCAAATCAGGTTCTCTAGATCGTGGGATCCTGACAATATTTCTATGCTTCTCGATACGTTGAAGGGAAGAAATGGAAAACATTAAGCCGGGAATGTTTTACATTGCTCTCGACGGCGACGGGGTTGGGAAAAAAGTTGGCAGAGCTGTCATTGCCAATGATGTGGACGAGCTTCATAGGGTTTCTAATCGTATCGATGCAGCCCAGGACTTCATTCTCCATTGGTGTGGTGATATTGGCGGGACTAAGATCTCTGGTGGCGGTGATGAGGCAGTTCTATGCGTACCAAAAGAGGCTCTTTCCAAAGTTGAAGATCTGCGAAAGAGCGTTGAGAAGTCTTTTGGGTACACCATCTCTGTAGGTATCGGTAAAAGTCTCTCAGAAGCGGGAACGGCCCTATTAGTTGCTAAGCTTCGTGGAAAAGATCGAGTTGTTTACTTTAACAAGAAGATAAAAGAAGACATTAAGAAAGCTAAAAGGCGTGTTCGTGAGGGACGTGCTACACAGGAAGAATATAAGCTATCAGAGGCTTACTTAGAAAAGAGTGAAGATATGTTGTGTAATCTGCATAAAAGTGAAAAGCACTCGCTTCATAAGTCGGAAGAAGGTAAGCATGCCCCTCAGACCACCAAGGGCACGGAAGATCCCGTTATGGAGAATCCCGACAATGAAGACAATCGTACGGATGATTGCGCCTATTGTCAAGACCTCGATGCGGTCGAGAATGCGGATGGGTCTGCTGGGATGAACGATTGCCCTGCATGCGCTGAGTACGATTCTTCCAAACAGGATACGGGTGGAATTCAGGATTGTGACCTGTGTAATGAATATGACGCTGAGAACGGTGGAGAGTCAGACTGCCCGATGTGCCAAGAGTACGACGCCGGTAATGGTACCGGTGAACTCGAAAATATCACTGAAGCTCAGGCTCATCCCGAGGCCGAGCAGGGTCATGAGTGTAATTGCCCTGATTGTCCGAAATCAGCAGGGGCTGCTGGAGATGCACAGGCAAGCGTGGGTCATCCTGACAACTGCCCAGAGTGCCAGGAGATGTACTCGCAAGCTGTAGAGAATCAGCCTGGACAGACCGGTCAAGAAGACCCCAATATGCAGGGTCATGAGACGGCTGAAGAGGTACTGGGGCTTTTGGATCAAGAGCCTGGCAGTGGTGCTGAAACTCCCTCTCAGGAAGCAGGGAAGATTGACAATACCGAACTCCCTCAGGGAAGTCAGATGGAGGGTGGCACTGCTGTCACTGAGAACTTCGGTGATGCTCAGAGTGGTAACGTCTCTGACTCCGAGATGGACGCTTCTCAGGACCCCAATGATCAGCCAGATATGGCCGGGGTCCTCCAGAGCGGGCTCGATGACCACGCTCAGGATCAGAAAAAGCAACAGATCCTTGACATGGTCGGTCAAACACTTGCTGGCTTTAAGGCCAATAAGGCTAGCCTGGAAGCCACGAAAGAACAAAACCTTCCCTTGTACCAGTCTTGCATTCAGATGCTGAAGTCTATGATTGGACTTTGCGACCTTCTTGGATTGAAACCAAGCGCTGCTCCCGCGCCCGCTGCTCCTCAAGGTGCTCCTCAAGGTTCCCCGACTAGTCCTACCGCAGCTCTTTCGGAGGGGGCTGCTCAGGACCCAAAAACTCAGGGCTAGCAGGAATCCCTCCGGCTAGCAAACTCTCCGCAAAGCATACCACAAAGCATGTTCCTCGTGAAGCGATCCCAGAAAAAGGTGTGAATGCTAAGGGTCAAATGAAGATCACCGATAATAACGGTATCGTCAGATTCATAAATATGAAAGAAGGAAGGGTTATGGGACCTTCTGGTGTTCCCATCAAACCCCCAAAACAATAATGTCAGATTTAAAGGTCACTCTCGACCTATCTTCCCTCAGTCAATACCTAGAACACTTCGCTAAGGAGATAGGCAGGGATATTCAAAAGGGCATCGCCGGACTGGCCACTAGTACACATGCTCATATCAAGGAAGAAGCTCAAAACAAGCTCCACAGCTTTCGCGAGAAGTACCTTGAGAGCTTGAGTCCTCCAGAACAGTTGGATGAGTATCTTTGGGTTATCACTCTGAATGAGAAAGCTGAGTGGATTGAGGAGGGTCGTCCAGAGCCCTACGACATGAAGCCCGGTCTTTTGAAAGATGGTAAGACCACTAAAGATGGCAAAAATAAGTACCGTGTCGTTCCAATGAACCAAGGTAAAACGCCTTCTCAGATGTCCCCTAATACTGCTGGCTACGAGCAGAATATGGTCAATAAAGTCAAGTCCGAGCTAAAGGCTCGTGGTATTCCCTACAAGAAGCTAGAGATGGAGTCAGCTGTAGGTCGAAAAACTGGAAATATTATAGATAAGCCTAAAATTGGTAGACTTCATAGGTTCGATATTGACAGCTATACTCCAGGTAAGGGAAACACTCCCCAACTTCACGGTCTGCACGTGCATCAGACGGCAAGCCCTAAGGTTGGTGGAGGAACAATTAGGACAATGACTACCTTCAGAACTGTCACCGACAAAGACAATCAAAAAGATAAGTGGATTCACCCTTCCGTTGAAGGAAAGAAGTTCTTCGAAGAAGCTCAAAAATGGGCGCAACAGGAATGGGAGTCAAAATGGCTTCCGCAGATTCTAGAAAAGTATAGGGGTTAAGATGTCTTTATTTTTAGGGGATCTTAGAATTAAAGCGGCAATTACATTGGGACTAGAGGATATCTCTAAGAACAACTGGCTTCTGGATGATATTCTTGGTGATACCGTTGGCAATGAATACATGAAGAGATTTTATGGCAGCCAAATCGAATCCTGTCGCCAATGGCTAGATAATAACCGCATTCATGTTCTACTATCAGAGAGGGATGATAGGGTAGAATTCCCTTCAGTAGTTATTGAATTAGGAACTAGTAACGAAAAACCAGACCTTAAGCACATGGCAGACATGAGCACGGAGTCCGTCACCCTTTATCCTAACGATATAAATAAGCCGATCCCGTATATCGTTCGACCCGCTGCTGGATCTTACGATTCCGGAACTGGTATCTTCACCTTTGGATCGACGGTAGATCTTTCCACCATAGTCAAAGGCCAGGTGCTGGTCGATCCAGCTACCGGTAATGGATTCATTATACAGAGCGTTCTATCTGCAAATCAAGTAATGCTTTTAATGGGCCTATCTCCTAATGCGGCAACCTACGGCATTATTCCTCAATTCCAGACATATGAAGCTAAGGTAGGACATACCTTCATGCAGGAAAGCTACAAGATCACATGCAATTCCATGGATCAGAACTCGCTATTATGGCTATGGTCTATCACGGTCTATAATCTACTCAGATATCGACAGGTATTGCTAGAAAAAGACGGATTCGCTGAAAGTATGATTTCGAGTGGAAAAATATATCCCAATCCGGATTATTCAGACGCTGGACAGGTTATATGGTCCAGGGACATAACCTTGGTAGGTCAGGTGGAAAGCCGATGGTGGTCTCAGCCCCACCGGTACCTGGAGTCCGTATCCTTGGGGAATGGGGATGGGTTTACGGGTGGAGTCAAAATATTGTCGAATTTGACAGATACCGTGGAAGATCTTAATACTGTTAACTGGTCTACGCTCAGAGATATTGCTGAACAGGGTGAGTAGATATCCCTATGATATATAAGGCTATATGAAGAATTGTACGAATCCAAAATGTGGGCTATTGAAGCCTTTTACTGAATTCCATAAAGATAAGAGCAGTCGGGATGGCTTGAGGTCTAGGTGTAAGGATTGCTGTCGATCTTATTACCCCGATCATAAAGAAGAGATGGATGCCTGGCAATCAACCTACCAGGCCGGGAGAAAGGAAGAAAACGTAGCTTATCAAGCTGAAAGATACAGGAACGATAAGGAGGGGATTATGGCCAGACAGCGTGCCTACAAACTCGCACATAAAGAAGAGGTGGAGGCCATAAGAATCGCTTGGAGAAGGGCTAATCGTGGGAGTCGGAACGCCCTAGAAGCTAAAAGGCAGATATCTAAGATTCAGGCTACCCCCAAAAACTTAACTAAGGATCAACTACTTGAAATTGATAAGATTTATGATCAAACTGTTAAAATCTCTGCAGAAACAGGGATTCTCCACCATGTGGATCACATTGTCCCTATCCAGGGAAAGAACGTGTCGGGACTACACGTTCCGTGGAATTTACAGACCTTGACCGCTGCAGATAACAGTAAGAAGAAGAATAGTTTTGATTTTACCTACGATAACCTGTCATGGTCCAAGAATAGCCAATCTTTACACTATGAGCAAAACCTACACTCCCCGAGAAGCAGCCATCATGGTCCTAAAGAAGGCTGAAGAGCTTTTCGCCCTCGAAAAGGCCCGCGTTGATGAGGGTAAGGATAAGTACACTAAAGCCTACAATAGGGCTGAGAGAAACAACAGGACTAGAACTACGACCATCTCTAGGGAGCCCGCTGGGGCAGACAAGTTTTTTCACGAGAAGAAGCCGGAAGTATCCGTAGATGTCAGACATGGACGTGCAGGGTCTAAAATGGGTAGCGCTTATATGCCAGGATCGCAAACCAAAACTGTGCCTGGACATGAGGATGCGGGGCCTATTACACACGGCAGTAAGGTCGTCGGCACACCCGCTAAGACTCCAAATACTCCCAATTCTAGGTTCAAATCCTCTCCAGCTGTGGGCAAATCTGAGGAAGATGTGAGTATCCCTATGAAGGGCCATATAAAACTTGCTCGATTTGTGGGCAGGATGGACGCAAAACGTGGGAAACCCATTGAAAAGGCGGCAGATCCGCTCAATCCCATTGCCGGTGATAGAATGAAGCGAGGCGCGGGTTACAAGGAACGTGGTGACGAAGTCGGCCATAAAATCGCTGTAGAGGGTGCTAAGGATTCCCATAAAGAAAGGCTTCAAGGCATTAAGGAAGCGCCTAAGCCCAAGCTCCCCTAGTAATGTCTAAAACCTATACTCCCCGAGAGGCCGCCATCCTAGTTCTACAGAAGAGCCTGGAACTGGCCAAGGGAGCTATGCCTGGACTACAGACCACAAAGCTCACCCCCGTGCCTGGCGTCATATCGCCACTGCAGACCAATACAGCTACTCCTAACAAGGTAGGCAGTCAGGCCGTCGTAAAAACCCCTAAGGCTAAGAAAATGGGACAAGCTACAGACAAGCCCTCAGTATTCTTTGGTAAATCTGAACAATATCAAGGTATTAAGAGAGAAAGTGTTAAATCACTCCATAGTTTTTTAAGCAATAGAGAAGCCAAGAAAAAGCAATAATCCAATCTTAGTTCCATAGAGGTTAACTATGTCCGATAAGAAATACAGCGCAAGAGAGGCAGCAATTATGGTTCTGGACAAAGCCAGAGAACTCTATAAGACCACTCTTGCCAAGTCTGACCATCAGCCCCATCCAGGCGCTAAATCTTTGGTTCCCGCTTATGGGGCGGCAGTTCAGGCTGAACAGGAAGCCCACCTTAAATCTCCCAAGGGCGATTCTGAACGAAAAGAGCGTAATGCTAAGATGCTGGGCAAATCGGACCAAATGGGTGCCAACCCCGACGCTAAGGCTGACGCGGATCTTGGTGAAAAAGTTGAGCAAGACGTTCAAGAGCATGAAGAAAACAATGCCGATCCAGCCCATGAAGCTCCCATGAAGGGCCATATTAAACTGGCTAAGTTTATGGGCCGTATGGAGCACAAAAAGGGCCAGAAGTCCATGGAAATGGATAAGGCTGAAACTGGACATGAGATGGGCATCAACAGGCAGAGCGTTTCCAATACACAGCCTGGGGTCTCTGAGGCTGGCGGACGTTTGAGGACTGCTAACAAGTACGGATCTGATATGCAGTCTAGTAAAGAGCATGCTATGGGCGATACGAAAGATATCCACAAAGAAAAACTTAATCAAATTCATCAAATGTCCAAACCAAAACTTCCCTAATATGGCTAAACCCAAAAAAATTCAAGAAAAAATTGAAATGACCTTGGAAGAAAGTCGAGCCTATCGCGCTGCTAGGCATGTTCCCCAAGCTCGTATTCTTTCTGAGGATGAGAAAAGGGAAGCCTTCCGTATCTTCTGGGCTAGTCAAAAGGCTAAGTTCGGGAAGGGCAAGACTCTTGAGAAGACCCTTTGGCTCCATCTCAAGGCCGTTGGAATGAATTCGCCAGAAAAATTTGCAGACGGGCTCGAACATTTCGGCCTGAAAAAAGTTAAGTAATAGGAGATAATACAATGTCACAGAGAATTGTCACGCCTTGGTTGAATACGAATGTTCCCGGCGCTTATACGAATACGACGGTCATCTCCAATGCCTCTGGATTGGCCACGTCAGGCGTTGTCCTAATCATGGGCGAGGCCGCTGGCGGTCCCGATTACAGCGTTACGACGCTAGCCAATAACCATTTCGGTCCTACGGCTCTCAATCAGGTCAGAGCTATCTACACTTCCGGTCCTATTGTGGATGCCTTTGCGGCCCTCTCTGCTCCTAGCAATGATCCCGATATCAAGGGTACGGCTTCTTCAATCTACATCGTCAAGACCAATAAGGGCGCTCATGCCTCTGCTCTGGTTGATACGGACTATGGTACATTTCAGGACCTCAACTGGGGTGTAGCTGGTAACCTTTACAATTTCACCACGACCTCCCTGGATGCGGAAGTGGCCCCTCAGATTACGGGAACTACGGTTCCTGCCTTTGGCGCCCCTCTCAATGGTGATACGTTCTCTATCAGGTTGAATGGTGGGCCCTCTGTTGCGGTTACTCTCAGCTCGTCCAGCGGCGGAGCTAGCGCTTCGCAGGCTCAAACGGATGCGTCTGCTGCCTATGCTGCCTTCCAGATTCCTTCCACTACCGTCATCCCTTCCGCTCTGGATGGTCAGACCCTTACGGCTGGTTACTATAGCTTCACTTCTGGTGCAGCTACCCTGGCTGCCTCTGGAGCTGGTACCCTGACTCTTAACGGTTCCCCTACGGACGTGTTCGTCATCAAGACTGCAACCACTCTTACTACGGGCGCTGGTGGGGTTCCTACCATCACTCTGACCGGTGGTGCTCTGGCTAAGAATGTCTACTGGGTGGTCGGCAGCTCTGCGACTATCAATTCAGGATTTGCTGGAACATTCCAGGGTAACGTTATCGCTCAGGCTAGTATCACGGATACGCTGGGTGGAACCGTCAATGGTAGCTTGGTCGCTCTGACCGGTGCAGTGACCCTTTCGGCTGCTGCTAACGTTAACTCCCAGGCGGCCCCTCTCCTCCTCACCGCTGGTGCCTTTGGTCTCTTGGGTGCCTCGGCTGTAACCAATACGGGTTCTACGGTTGTTAACGGTGATGTTGGTTCCTATCCTACCAACTCTGTTACTGGTTTCCCGCCCGGTATCGTCGTTACTACGGCTCATGCCAACATTGCTGAGTTGATCATTGAACTCAACTCTCTCCTGCCTGCTGGTATCGTGGCAAGTGCCGGTGTTGCAGCGAATACCGTAAAACTTACCATGTCTCCTGACTCGGCTGCGTATCGCAAGGGTTGGGGCAAGTCCTTTGAACTGATCGATACGGTTCCTGGTGACTTGGCCGCTCTTGGCTTGGTTGCTGGTCTGGTTGTGTCTAGCCAGGAACCCGGTGTGGAAGTGGAAATCGTTCGCTCCAATACGGGTACGGATGAGGTTCTGAACGTCAACCCAGCGATTGCCCTGTCTCTTGGTTACGAAGGAACTACCGGCACTATTACTATCAATGCCTCCACTCTTTCTACCAGTGTTACGGGTGGTTCTGGAGCCAACCTTTCAATCCCACTAGCACAGTTCGCAACCATTGGTCAGGTGGCGGCTTTCATTAATTCCCAGCCTGGGTACTCTGCTTCCGTAGCTCCCTCTGCAAATCAGCTTCCTCCTTCGGCTTTGGATCAGGTAAGTGCTATCGGAATCGCCTCCACGAATCTAGTTCAACCTGGTCGTATCAAGGATAGCGCCTACACCTTCCAACAGGTTATGGGTACTTCTACGGCTGTTAGCTTTATTCCCACGGCTATGGTTGGATTACCCAATCCTCAGGCACTCACTTATTTGTCTGGCGGGTTGCTAGGGCCTACCTTGGCTGCAGATATCGTTAACGCGATTGCTCAGATGGCGGGCGTTCAGATCAATATCATTGTTCCTCTGTTTTCCCAGAATGCATCTAAAGACATTGTTGCTGGTAATACAGATCCTGGATCTACCTATACGATCGATGCTATCAATGAGCTATTGAAGACTCATTGCATTCAGTTCTCAACCCCCACTCTGAAGAGGAACCGTCTATCTATCTGCTCTATCAACGATACTTACGTTAACTGTAAGGCACAGGCTCAAAGTCTTGCAAGCTACCGTGTAGCCGTTACTTGTCAGCAGGTTACTCAGGTTAATAGTGCCGGTGTGAACCAGCTATTCTTGCCTTGGTACGGGGCAGCTATCGCGGCTGGTATGCAGGCCGGTGGATTCTATAAGAGCATCGTGAATCACCTAGCTAATGTTGTTAGCTTCCAGGATCCTGTTGGTTACGACTCGGGCGATCCAGAAAACGTCTCTGACGCTATTACTGCAGGGCTTTTGGTTCTAACTCAGAATCAGGCTGGTATTCCTTGGGTTAGTGATCAGACCACGTATGGTTTGGATACGAATTTCGTTTACAACTCCATTCAGGCCGTTTATCTTTCCGACATTCTTGCCCTGGACTTGGCTCAGACCTTCCAGACTGCTATTGTTGGTAAGTCGGTTGCCGATGTGAGTGCGGCGAGCGCTCTTAGCTTGCTGCAGCAGAGGTTCAATTTTTATCGTCAGATAAAAATGACAACGACGAGTTCTGACGCGCCATTAGGATACAAGGACGCCTCTATTCAAATTGCGGCACCCTCTATGTTTGTTTCAGTGTCCGCTAAGCTTACAACTTCTATATATTTCGTCGCGATTGATCTTGCCTTGTCGGCGGTTCAGCAAAGCGCTAGCTAAGAATTTTTAAGGAGATATTATGGCAATTTCACCAACAGCTTCAAAAGTAATTACCGGTGGTAGATCGGTGGTCTCTATCGATGACGGAATTTCCGGGCCTCAGGTAGTCGGCATCTTTGATTCTTGCTCCATTTCAGAGTCTATTTCAAGTGAAGACATTCATATCCTCGGGGCATATGCCGCTCAAGAAGTAACACTAGTTAGCTACAACGTTGTTAACGTACAGGCTACTGGGTTCAGGGTTTATGGATTCGGAGTCAAGGCTCTAGGCAAGTTTCCTACACTAAATAAATTGCTTGGCCTAGGCGTGGTTACTTTAACGGTTTCTGACAGAGAAAATCCGAATGGGCCTCCTATGGCCACCATTATTGGATGTCTTCCAGATACCAACAATGTAAACTACCAGGCTCGTGCTACTAGCAAAATTAATATCAGCTATAAAGGAATTATGGCTAGTGATGAGAGTTCTCAGGGCGACGGTGAGTCGGGTGCAGTAACTCTTCCATAATTAATGGTTCCATTCTGTTAAGCCCGGTAGTGTTCATTCGCTACCGGGTTTTTTATTTTGCAGAATGCTAATAACAAATTTTTTATGATATTCCGTATCTTCCTCTAAAAGATCGTTACTCTTTTTTACATTTACTTCTCTAGGAAGTATTTGTAAATTCCAAGGCACATGCAACCCCGACACATTTTCTCCCTGAAGAGGGAATATGTGATCCACCTGTAATGGATCTGATGAATTATTCAACCACTGAAGCTGTTCGCATTCCACATAAGTGTCCTGCATTTGTTTAATTTGTTCTTTTGATAACCATTTCGGCATTCTCTGAATTTTTGAGGCATATCTTCTAATAGATTTAGCACAATCTTTTCCTGAATTTTTCTTTCTAGATTTTTTAGCAGACTCCCTTCTTTTAATCCTATTTTCTGGGATAGAGTTTCTTTCGTTTTGACTTTTTCTGCGCTTTTGTAAATGCTTAACCCTACTTTTAGCATCTGCGATCCTGGCCCTAGCTCTCAATTCCGGATCAGTTTTAGCTCTTTCTAGGCTTTCCAAAACCTTATCTGGATTGTTGGCCCTATATTTAGCTGCTGCTAATCTGGCTTTTTCTTTGAAATTGGGATCCTTTTTAGCGGTTTCCCTTTGAGATACTACTCTATCGGGGTGTCTAAGCCTATACTCTGCGGTTCTTTTCCTGGCATTTTCTAGAGACTCTGCGGTTTTGGGCCTATTCCTCCCATGTTCGTTGATGCAGGATTTACATCTAGAGCTTCTGCCATCCTTCTTATCTGATTTAAGACTAAAACAATCAATAGATTGAGGATTTTGCTGCTTACAGTTTATGTTGGTGCAATTCTTCATAATATAAGATTATTGTATCATGGTGACAGAGCCCATGCAACTATTAAATTAAGCCCCTAACTAACCAATCTTACCCTATGTCCATCACCCTCCCTAATGCCTCAACTGCCAACGCCGATGCTGTAGCGGCCACAGCTGCAGCAACCACCGCTGCTCAAGCCGAATTTGTCGCTAATGCAACTGTTTTAATTAACAATGCCATGGGACTGGGTCAATTTCAAATCCAACCATTCATGGTTCCTCTGGTAACTTCCGACTATGTTACCACATACTTTCAAGCACTTGGATATACCGTTCTCTTCCCTATAGTTCCTCCCGGACCATGGAATCCCTGCTTCCCCCCTGCTGGTTTCCCTGAAGTAATTCCTCCAGGCTGGAATAGCTGGGCCTGTGGGTGCGGTCAATGCGGCCCCTTGAGAATTCAAATAAGCTGGGGCCCTTAGCTATCCAATCTTAACATAACTCCCTGGAATGGTCTGGGGTTTTAGGGTAAGGGAATTGGATTTATGCCATCTGAGCGTAATTTAGCAGCTGTAGCGCCCATTCTCTTAACCGCCAATGGTGGTGCTCAAGGCCAAGTCATTCTGGCCACCACTCTTGGTCTTTTCGTTAAGCAAATCATAACAATACAGGCACCTTCCCTTCCCCCGCTAAGCGTTCAGGTTAAGGCTGTCACCAACAATACAGATATCCTGGTTGGTCCGACTACAGGCCCTCTCAGTGCTAAAACGGATGTAAGCCTCTATACTGTAGCCGCTGGATCCTTTGTATTCGCCAATGCCCAGCCCAAAGCCACCCTTCCTATGGAAGAGCGCATGTACGCCTCCTACATTCAGGAACCCTCTAATTCCTGGAGAGTAACTCCTGTCGATTCCTTTGGAAATTCTTTTGATTCTACCAACCCACTCCCGATTGCTTTTGACGGTGATATAGATATTGGGATTGTTGAAGTTAAGGGTCCCAGTGGGAACCTTTTAGATCCAAATGCGGATGGTTCGATAAATACGGTTACCTTGGCACAACTTATTCCATTTAAATTTGACGAAATAGATCTGTCTAATTCGGTTATAGCTGGACAAACCGTTCCGACTACCGTGACGTACAAACAGGGTGGTAGCGCAGTAGCAACGCTTACTTTGACCTATGATGTCTCGGCCAACCTTCTTACCGTGGTGAGGTCATAATGAGTAACATACCTCTTCTGATAAGAAAGGAATTTTTAGATAAAAATAAAAAATGGTCATATGTATACCATCTCATAGACCCTACCGATAGTTCTATAAGATATGTGGGTAAAAGTAAGACTCCCGATTTAAGATTTAAAGCTCACATCAGTGAGGCAAGGAGTAAAAGAGGTGCGCATAAAAAGAAAAATATTTGGATTAAATCTCTTTTAGATAAGAAAATGCTTCCAATCATCAGAATTGTTGCTGTTTGTACATTAAATTTCATAAATAGTGCCGAAATATCGGAAATTTCTAAATACCCCAATCTAACCAACATCGTTAGGGGTGGAAACGGCGGAAACTACGAAATGTGTGCAGAAACGAAAGCAAAAATATCTAAGGCGAGATTGGGTTCTAAGCCTTGGAATAAAGGAAGAATTAGCACAAAAGAAGAAAGAAAGAACTTAAGTGCGGCCCACAATCACCAAAAAATAGCGGTAATAGATCAATACGGTACCGTTTATGAGTCTATTTCCCAGGCTTCCGAAGCTATACGGGCTCAGAAAACGCATATCATGTCAATGATTAACGGCAAATACGCCCATGTTAAGGGATTTATTTTTAGGAAATTATGAAAGTCGTACTAAACCCCTTTACGGGGGAACTACAGCTAGTGAATTCTTCTGGTGGTGGGGGTTCGGGCAATGTTACGGGCATTCCTCCCACTACCCCTGGAGCTATTGCTAGATGGGTTGACACGGGTGGTACTACCATTGAGAACAGTGCTGGAACTTTAGTTCAGGATGGTGGGGCGATACAGGCTTCTGGATTTTTAACTGATAGAAGTGTTACGACTTTAATACACATCCCAGCAGAATATTCCATGATAGCCCCAGAGCTAGAACTTGAAATCACCGGCACTATAGAAATAGAAGTAGACGGCGAATTAATAATTCTTTAAAGAGATAGCTTATGCAACAAAACATAGTTAAAGTTGGACAAAAATTTAATAAACTGACCATTATCAACATACTGTTGGATAAAAAAAATAGAGAGGCTCATAAAGTAGAGTGCATTTGTGATTGCGGCAGTATCTGTATTAGAAATTTACGGTGCGTTAAAAGAGGGATATCGCGCTCTTGTGGATGTCTAATGAGAGAATGGCATAAAAGCGATAAATTTAAAGAAATGCAAAAGAAATCGTCTAAAATGGGGGCAAATGCTACCAGATTAGAGTATGGGCAGTCTAGCTTCAATAGACTAATTAGGTCGTATAAGTGGCATGCTAAAAATAGAAAGCTTTCGTTTGAATTAACTAATGGGCAATTTAAAGTCTTAGTTGACGGTCCGTGTTATTACTGCAGGGTTGAAGCGTCACAGGTATCATTTAATAAAAATGATAATGGCGAATATATTTATAACGGAATCGATAGAGTTAATAATTCTAAGGGCTATTCTGTAGATAACTGCGTATCGTGCTGCGGTTCTTGCAATGAGATGAAAATGGGAAGAGATAAAGAAGAATTTTTAAATAAAATTAAAGATATATATGAAAACCACTTTAACGGTAAGGAATAGTTTATGAGTTCACCTGGATCACTTCGATTTGGACAACTTAATGTCAAGCCATCTCCTCCTCCCCTTGGATACGATCTCATCTATGTCAGAACCGATGATGTTCTGTATATGCAGGATTCTGCTGGCGTTGAAGTGGCCCTTGGTTCTGCTAGCGCTATTACCCAGCTGACTGGCGATGTCACTGCTGTTGGTCCGGGTATAGTCTCAGCCGTTATCAGCTCTGTAGGTGGTCAATCGGCTCTCAACATTGCTTCCGCTACAACTGCCTACCTGGCAGCCACTAGCGCTAACACTGCACTTACCCTAGTTAAGAGAGATGCTTCCGGAAACTTCTCTGCTGGAACTATCACTTCAGCTCTCATTGGGAATGTCACCGGCAATGTGACCGGAAATCTTACGGGCGATGTATTTGGTGGAACCATAACTGGTCTCATTCATACCGTTGGATTTCAAAGAACTGTTTCTTTAAAAACGTCTTCATACACTGCAACCATCCATGATGGCATGATCGAGGTGGATGCCGTAGGTGGCCCGGTGGTCATTACCCTTCCATCTGCCGTTACTTCAAACCAATACACTATCACTAAGGTTGATTCTTCTGCTAATACTGTAACAGTTGTTCCAACTGTCCCGGACAATATATCCGGAAATCCATCGATTGTGCTACATAATCAATACGACACCTACACTCTTGTTGGCGATGGATTGGGGCTTGGAGAATACTACATTGAGGCGGCAATCATAGCCGGTACCGGCCCGCTAACAGCTCTCACGGGGGACGTCTCCGCTCTTGGACCTGGAAGTGCAGTCGCTACTGTTAATTCAGTAGGGGGGCAATCCGCTTCCGCTGTAGCATTTGCAGCTACTCAGGTAGCAGCCGCCAATAGCTCTGGTACTCCAAATACTCTAGTTAAAACGGACGGCTCTGGTAATTTTTCTGCCAGTACGATCACCGCCACCTTGAATGGGAATGCCTCTAACGTAACGGCAACAACCAATTCAACGCTGACCACCCTTTCATCTCTTTCCCTGCCTGGTTCCCAAGTCACTGGAAATATTTCTGGCGATGCTGGAAATATAACCGGTATTGTGGCCATTATCAACGGTGGAACCGGACAGACTACGGCCAATGCGAGCTTTGACGCTCTTAGCCCCATGACTACTGCTGGGGATCTCGTTTACGAAAACGCCACTCCAACTGCTACAAGGCTACCCATTGGCTCTGTCGGACAGGTTCTTACTGTTTCTGGTGGATTGCCTGTTTGGGCCGCTCCTGCTACTAGCGGTACTGTTACTTCAGTAGCTCTATCTGACGGTAGCGCTATTCCTATCTATTCTATAAGTGGCTCTCCCGTAACCAGTACTGGAACTCTCACCCTTACCCTCTCTACTCAATCGGCGAATACGTTTTTTGCTGGACCTACCACTGGTTCAGCTGCACAGCCGACCTTCAGGTCTATAGTTGCTTCTGACGTTCCTACGCTTAACCAGAATACTACCGGTACAGCGGCCAATATTACTGCTACTTCTAACAGTACTCTGACTACCCTATCTTCTTTGAGCCTGCCTGGTTCCCAGGTCACTGGAAATATTTCCGGCAATGCGGCTGGATTTACTGGATCTCTATCAGGGGATGTCACTGGAACTCAGGGCGCAACGGCGATCTCATCTACAACTGTTACCAGCAAGCTTCTGACCGGTTATGTTACCGGTACGAACACTCCTCTTGTTGCGTCCAATTCCATCCTTACTGCGTTCGAGAACCTACAAGCGCAAATCAGCGCTACAGTAGGGGCTGCTATCACCTCTCTTACGGGAGATGTTTCGGCCACAGGTCCTGGGAGTGCCGCAGCGACAGTTAATAGTGTTGGTGGCCAATCAGCTTCTGCGGTTGCCTTCGCTGCCACTCAAGTTGCGGCGGCTACATCTACAAATACCGCATCAACTCTAGTTTTAAGAAATGCTAGTGGTAATTTTTCCGCTAACGTAATTACGGCCACTCTAAATGGAAATGCTTCTACTGCTACTAGTGCTATAAGCTTTACGGGCCCCCTATTGGGAGATGTTACTGGAACTCAGTCTGCTACTGTCGTTTCATTTGTTGGTGGTTATTCTGCAGCTGCAGTTGGCACTTCAGTTTTAGATACGCAATCCGCGACATCTTCCAATACCGCTTCTACAATTGTTAAGAGGGATGCATCCGGAAACTTTTCCGCTGGAACTATAACGGCTAGCCTACTCGGCAATGTCACGGGAAACGTATCAGGCAGCTCTTCTTCATTTACTGGTGCTCTTTTGGGAGATGTTACCGGTACTCAGTCTGCTACTAGTGTTGTTAGGATCCAGGGAATTTCTGTAAATTCAACGGCCCCTACGGATGCCCAATTCTTGGTTTATCAGAGTGGAATAACGGCATATAAGCCAGTTAGCATGAGCGGCGATGTAACTATTACAGATTTGGGGGTAGCTAGCCTAGTCGCTACTACAAATTCTACGCTCACCACCCTATCGGCTCTTTCTCTACCTGCCTCTCAAATAACCGGGACCCTCCCCATTGCAAATGGTGGGACTGGGCAGACTACCGCTAATGCTGCGTTTAATGCCCTAAGTCCAATGACAACCCTTGGGGATATAATCTATGAAAATGCAACTCCTGCGGCGGCCAGACTCCCAGGCAACACCACTTCGGTTAGGGAATTTCTTACCTCTCAGGGATCTGGCGGTCTAGCTACGGCTCCTCTTTGGAGTGCTCTGGTATCTGGGGATATCCCAAATAATGGGGCTAATACAACTGGTACGGCATCCAATATTACTGCCTCTAGTAATAGTACTCTAACCACCCTAACAGCTCTTTCATTGCCCGGCTCACAGGTCACCGGGAATATTCCTGGTAATGCCGCAAATGTAACTGGTGTTGTGGCCATACTAAACGGTGGAACGGGTCAAACTACTGCTGCAGCGGCCTTCAACGCTCTCTCGCCTCTGATTACAGCTGGTGATCTAATTTATGAACTTTCTGCCGGAACAGCAGCCAGACTTCCCATTGGCTCAGCCGGAAATGTGCTAACAGTAGTTGCTGGTGAACCAGCTTGGGCGGCTCCTGCTACCAGTGGTACCGTGACTAGTGTTGGTCTGTCTCTGCCATCAATATTCAACGTAACTGGAACTCCAGTAACCTCATCTGGAACCCTTACGGCTACATTCAACACCGAGACTGCGAATACGGTATTTGCGGGTCCAGCTTCTGGCGGGGCAGCAACTCCTACCTTTAGGGCCCTTGTAAGCGCAGATATTCCTGCCATAAACCTAGCTGCTTCTGGAAATGGTGGAGTTACTGGCGTCCTCCCAGTCGCCAATGGTGGCACGAATCTATCAACAACCCCATCAAATGGACAAATTTTGATTGGTAACGGGACCAATTACACACTGGGAACCCTAACGGCTGGCACAGGTATTGCAATTACAAATGCAAGCGGAACTATAACCGTAGCAAATAATCAAACTTCACCTTTCGTAACAAAAACTGCCAACTACACCATTCTTAGCACAGATGGTATCATTTTTTGCGATACCTCTGGTGGAGCATTTACTCTAACCCTACCATCACCCACTGCTTTGGGTGGTAAGATATATAGGATTATAGATACTAAGGGCTTCTTCCAATCAAACAATCTGACTTTGGCACCAAGTGGAGCGGAGAAGATTGAGGGATTGGCTGCAAGTAAGGTTCTTCGAACCCCATGGGGTTGGTTTACCGTGACTACGGATAGTACCGATTGGTACGTAGGTTAATATGGCTAAAATTACTAGAAAAACATTTACCTCTTCTGGTTCTTGGGTTTGTCCTGCCGGAATTGTAACTGTTACCGTATGGGGTAGAGGTGGTTCTGGCGGAGGCGGTGGCGGCGGCGGTGGTGGTGGTGGAAGCACTACTGTAGGCGCACGCGGCGGTGGAGCGGGTGGTACTGGTGGGTCCAATCCCTCCCTTCCATACCAGGTTACTGTGGTTCCTGGAACTACCTACACTGTTACTGTTGGTGCTGGTGGGGCCGGTGGCGCTGGCGGTGCGGGCGCAACAGCTGCTGCTGGGGGAGCTACTGGTACGGCTGGAAGTGCTGGAAGCGTAGGAGCGGCCTCCACTTTTGGTAGCCTTATTTCTTTCCAACCGGGATCTGGCGGAGGAGGGGGTTCGGCGGGTGGACTGGCAACAACGGGTTTAGCTGGTCTTAACGGGGCGGGTGTTCTAGGTATCTCCGTAGTGCTCTCCGCAAGTGGTGGTGACGGCGGAAGTGCGAATGCGGTTGGTAAAAACGGAGACCCCGTTCTTGGTGCAACAGCCCCCTTCTTTCTTAGCGGAAGTGTGGGGACTGGTGGTGCTGCTGGAGGTACCGGTGGTGGTGGCGGAGGTGGCGCATCGGGTCCACCTCCTGCTGCTGATGCAAATGGACCCAATGGATCAAACGGCGGGGCTGGCGGGGCTACGGGATTAGATGGAAGCTCCGCTCCTTCAGCTGCAGCGGCAATATCTGGTTCTGGTGGACCAGGCGGTGGTGGTGGAGGAGGCGGTGGGAAGCTAGCTACCACGGGATCTAACGGTGGCACAGGAGCTACCGGTGCAACTGGATCGAATGGGCAGATAATAGTCGAGTGGGTTGAATAATGGCCAAGTTTGTTAAACAAACCTTCACTTCTTCCGGAACATGGAAAGCACCGGCTGGTGTAACTGAAATAATACTATGGGGCCGGGGTGGTACCGGTGGTGGTGGCGGTGGTGGTGGCGGTGGTGGTGGAAGCACTACTGCTGGAGCTTGGGGTGGCGGTGCGGCTGGATCGGGCGCTCAAGCTCCCTCAATGAAATACTTCGCTACAGTGGTTCCTGGAACCACCTATACTGTTACTATTGGTGCTGCCGGTACGGGTGGATCGGGAGGAAATGGCGCAACTGCGAATGCAGCTGGTGCCACCGGTACGACTGGTACTGCAGGTACTGATGGGGGGGATACCTCATTTGGCTCACTGGCTACCTTTCCGGGCACTAGTGCTGGTAAGGCTGGCGTTGCTGGACGAATAGCTAGCGGAGGAGCTGCGGGCGTGGAAGGCGTAGGAGTTTTTCAGACAAGTGGAGGCCAATCTGGCGCTGGAGGGTCTACCGGAAACGCAGGCGGTAAACCTACAAGTGGCCCTGGTGGAACTGGAGCCGCATCCCCTTTTTTTACAGAAGGGGCCGGAGGTACTGGTGGGGCCGCAGGTGAAGGTGGGGGTGGTGGTGCATCAAGTTCTGGAGGGGCTGGAGATGCCGATTCTAATGCTGGCGCTAATGGTGGAGCGGGTGGAACGGGAGCCGCAGGAAGCAACGCTGCCAACGGAAATGCTGCGACAGCAGGTTCAGGAGGAATAGGCGGCGGTGGCGGTGGAGGAGGTGGTGTGATTGCAGTTACTGGATCTGCTGGAGGAAAAGGTGGCAATGGTTCTGCTGGGAGCGCCGGACAGCTGGTTATTGAGTGGGTTGAATAATGGAAAAATACTTTGCTCTAATTAAAAATAGCTTGGTGGAATCCGTTGTAGTAGCAACAGATAGCTTCTTAGACCATATAGAGGGAAGGTATGATTTCGTAATAGATGTCACCAATTCAAAACGTCCTACTGTGGGAGATAGCTACTATGAAGATTTAAACTTATTCGTGTCCAATACTGATGAGATCCATAACATTATGACCAATCCTAATCAGAGGCATTTAAAGTGCGGAACGGAAAATGGATTCGAACCCTTTAAGATATCTAAGTACACAGTTAAGTACGAAAATGGAATGATAGTGATAGGATGCAAGGCCTATTCCGCTCCAGGATTCCTAGATGCCCTCCATAGAGTTCTGGTAGAAAAAGAAAAAACCACCTCCCATTTTACTACCGTAAATGGAAATCCCTGTCATGGCAGGTTCGATATAACCTGGGAAGATGCTCATAAGCTACATGAAGCCCTAAAGAAGGTTAGGTTTTAATGGTATACGCCCAAATAAGTAATGGAATGGTAGTAAATACGATAGCTTTAGACAACACTTCTCTATTGCCACTATTCCAATTGGACCCGTACGGAAACCCATACGATGCCATCCTACAAATAGACCAAATCTATCCCCAGCCCTCTATAGGATGGGCATTTGATGGAATGGGATTTTATGTTCCCTCAACCCTAGCTCTTATTCAAAATAATACTATTGTTAGCGTATGTCAAAATTCATCCAATTTTATAGCCCAGAATGCTACTAAGTATCAAGCAATAATTGACATCACAACCCTAAATCCGCAGCCCACCATAGGGTGGACTTATAATTCGGACACTTCCCTATCCGCTCCTCCAGCCTATCCATCCTCGGAATACTTTCAAAAAATTGTAACAAATGCTATGGCTTTTGGGAATCAAATTGTGGTTCAAGGAGCAACTAGAAATATTATGATGGGGATAACGCAGGCCGGTAAAACCATAGATGTGATGAGCTATACCAGCCAGCTAGTGAGCTGTCTTGTGACCGGCTCTCTATACGCCGCAATAACTCAGATAAATACTATGATTGCCGACACTAGTGATACAAAGGCTAACCTATCTCCTTTTATAACTAATAGCGCCCTGTACTCTACCCTAAACCAAATTCAATCGTATCTCGGAATACCTCTAACTCCTAACCCAGGACCATAATATGGACAGTATAACGGTTGGATTTTCAAAACCAAAAAGTTGGAAGCCCTTTGCGTGGATTATTATGAAGGGATACGGAATTCCCTATGACCATGTTTACGTAAAATTTCACTCTGATTCCTATGATAGGGACATCATCTATCAGGCCAGTAAGACCATGGTTAACTTCATGAGTCCTACCGTGTTTGAATCAGAAAATTTAGTCGTTAAGGAATTCAAAATAAACATTACGGATGAGAATAAGATAAAAATGATTCAGTTCGCCATAGACAATGCGGGCAAGCCCTATGGAATACTGGAGTGTTTTGGGATGGCCATTGTTAGGGTGGCTGAACTCCTTGGAAGGAAGATAAGAAACCCCTTCAAGGAAGCTGGCAGTACCTATGTTTGTTCTGTTCTAGCAGGATATGTACTAGAGCAGTATGCGGGACAGGATATTCCTGCAGATATAGACGACATGACACCCCTAGTAGTTTTCAACTATCTTAGTGCGCTCAAAACTCAGTGATGAAGGTAACCGGCGCCCCACACAGCCAATCCGGTAACCACAATGCCTAGACCAAACGCCAGATATTCGTTTTTGGCCTTAAGGCTATCAACAGCATTGAGGCGGTCCTGAAGTTTAAAGCTGGTATCCATCCACATGTCGGCCCGCTCGTTACTTTTGGTAAGAGCTAGATCCTTAAGCTCGATAGCCTTCTTATACTCTCCGATCTGAACATTGGCCGCACCCAAATCTTGGATCATCTGCCCCACGCAAATGTGTTGATCTTTGGAGTAGATCACCGAACCATCTTGGTTGTGAACCAACCCCTTGAAGTCGCAAGAAGCAAGGGCGGCATTCGAAAATGAAACGGTCAATAATAGGATCGCGATTAGCTTTTTCATTTGTCCCAATCCTGTCCAACCTTTGGTTGATCTTTACGGGCCTTATCTGCATCTTCAATGATCTGGTTAGCCTTCGTATCGGCCACTACAGACTCTTGCTTTAGCTCATCCGACTTCTTACTTGTATCTGAGACCACCTTGTTGCCGCTTGATACAAGCATGTCAATTAGAATATTCCTAAGAAAGAAAAGCGCTATGAAGGGGATAAGTAGGAAGAATACTAGCCTGTTATTATTCCAAAGATTCTTAATTTTGTCGTTCATACTATTCTCCATCCTTCGCCATATCGACCGATTTGGTGGTGCCGTTACCCTGCATACGGCGCCCTAGGTAGGCTCCCAGGGAGAGCATAAAAAGGTAGTTAGCCTGGGTAAGATCTACGGACCCAACAAGATTTGTGATCTTGCCAATTTGCCCTAGTAGGGCTGTATTGAAGCTAATAAAGACTAGGGTGGCTGTCATTGAGGCAGACCCAGTTTTTGGGTCTCGCAGCATAGGAAGCGGGACACCATTTTGGTTGAGCTTATTTATAAAGTCTTTGAGTTTAGAAAAATCCATAGATTACCTCAGACTCTCTATATCATAGAGAAACCTCTCAATCTTATCTTGAGAGGCCCTCCACATGACCATAGACGTTTCAACAGCAGTAGGAATCCTAGCAGGGGCCGTAACGGCCTTTGGTGGCCTCTATACGGGCGTTAGAGCCCTCCTGGCAGCCTCCAGGCGAAGGAAGGCTGAGTACAGGCAAGCCATCTTGGATGAAGCTCAAATTGAGATGGATAAGATCGAAGCCTCCATGCAAGAACAGGTCAGAGCCCTCGCAATGGAACTTGAGACGCAAAAAAGCTCAGTAGCTAGGGATATGGATCATATGCGCGAAATTTATAACAGCGAGCTTAAGGTTCTAGGTCAAAAGATAGACGACCTCAAACAGGATTTGGCCGCTCAGCATAGCTCGATGGTAGCGCTCTTAACTAAATTAGTTGATAGTCGCTAATCAACCGAAACCAAAGCTACCGACCGCTGCCTCAAGCATCTCAAGATCTGAATGGTTAACAGTAAGGTCAATACTACCGCCATCCACAAAGAGAACGGTTAGTCCACGTAAGGTGCGCCCATTAACGACGGTATCATCCACCTGAACAGCTACAACCGTAATCATAGACGGCGAAAGAGTCATTCGGCGGTCATCAGCAGTAGTTTCACCATAATGGTGCAAGGTCAATTTCTGTAATTCCATCGTTTAGTCCCTCAGTTTTCTTATATCACGTAGTTCAGCAGGAATGTAAGTAAAGCAATCGACACAGGCCTTACCACTTCCAGTCATTTTAAAGTCGGTACAGCCACACCTAGGGCAGGCCTCAGACTTAGTCTTGATAAGTTTAAGAGTAGTCTTCAAGATCAAAGCCCTCAAATTCACTCCAGTCCTTGGCTTGACCTTGTTTGATGGTAATCGTTTCCTGGATACCGAGGTCCATCCCTCTAGTATTAAACCACCTGACTTTGAGCTTATACCGTCCATCTGGGAGCCTGTAGCTCTTTAGGACATATATAGTACAATCCAAGGCGTTCTTATGGGAGTATTGGTAATGAGACTTGAACATTAGCCCGTCTTTCTTTTACGATTAAAAGAGTAGATGAAAGTTCCGTTGACACCGAAGTCCGCGCTGTCCGTGTCATTGTGGAGCATGTCTAGCAGGGCTACCTCAAGCTCATCAGGATTAAAGCCAAGTCGGAAGGTCATGAACGTCAGAACTGCAAGTCTCGTGCCTTCGAAAGACACGGTATCGTTCATGACCGAGTATACTTGGTATTGGTCTTCACATAATCGGTATAGGTTGTACATACCAATGACAGTAATCCAAGGGAAACCATTTGTCAAGTCGAAGTTTATGTCTATTTTATTTAACCAATATTAACAATTATTTTGACGTCTTTCTTTAATAATTACTTGTTCTTATATTTTTATGCTCTTTTTCTTAAATTCTTTTTTAAGCTTCTTATAATTCTTATGATATAGAACTGAAAGTTACTTTCCTTTTCTTCTTCTATCTCCTAATACCCCGATTGGCTCCTTGGTTTCTCTAAATTGGACAGTCTAGTTATGATATATCAAGTTGAGGAATAACATGGAAACCAATACAGACATTACCATTGATGGGTATGAAGCTTCTTGGGCAATGCCACGTCTTGAGGGTGAATTAGGCACCTATACTGGGGTTTTTAAATTTAAATGTTATCTTAATCCTATCTCCCAGCTCCAGGCAGGTCGGGATTACAGGGAACTCCTTGGTAGCCTTGCAGCTCAAGCTACAGATGGGGAAGCAAATCTAGCATTTGCCCTTACTCAGCTGAAGCATAGGATCGTCTCGGCCCCTCCGTTTTGGACAAGCACTGCCCAAGACGATGGAGGTATCCAAGGTAACATCGGAGACATCAACGTGATCTTGGCCGTTCTTGATGCCGCCATTCGTTCTGAGCAGCTGTTCAAAGACAAAATCGCCAAAGAACGCGAAGCCCTTCTTAACCGGTCAATCAAGGTAGCTGAGAAGATCGTACGAACCGAGGAAAAGTAATGGGCATCTATAGCATTAAATGTATTAACTGTGCTAAACTCTTCAATTGGTTCAGTGGAAATACTGGAAATCAAACCTGTCCCGACTGTCAGAAAGAAACCCCTATGTCAAATGAACTCCAACTTATAGAAGCCCTTAAGACCACCGTTTCCGTTCAAGCTGATCTTATTAGTCACTTAAAAGCCGAAGTGCAGCGCTTGAACGCGTCGCAGCTTTATATCAGCACTCAACCCTATATTTCTCCAGCCGTCTATCCAGGTGGCACGTCAGTTCCTTGGTATAACCCTCAACCTCTAATTGTTACCACGGAGACCACGGTTCCAAAAACCCCAGATTGGGTAAGTTCCCCCACTTATGTTGGGCCGTTAACCGGAGACTGTGTAGTAGGTACCGGATCAACTCAGTCGAGTGAGGTTACCGGTACACTCAATATTAGAAATGGCGGAGACGGCAATATCGATTCTAACACTACTACGACCATTCGTAACAACACTCCTATCACCCTAACCAACACCGCTTGACATGGACCTCTTCGCGCTCCTAGAACTCTGTCAACTAAGAGCCATCCATGCTGCATTGGAACCTAGTTCCGAAAGCCTTTGGCGGATGAAGTGCCGCCAATATTCTGAAAGATTCCATACACCCCTTCACGTTGTTATGGACCTTGAGCCTACCCTCATTCTGACAGCTCTTTTTGAGTCCGAGTACCATCCCTCTACTGCTGGTGAGGATGCAGAAGAGCTACTTGAAACCCTATACGAGATTCAGGATCCAAACTACCAGAAAGTAGATCCTCAAGAGACTGAGGACCTTGTTGATATGGTCATGAACCGAGAGCTGGCTCGTATGGAAAAGAAGAAGGCTCTTACCCAACAGACCATTGTCGAAGAGATAGTAAAAGAAGAAGCTAAGAAGGCCCACAAGCCCAAGAGTGGGAAGATGGACTTCTCTAGCCTAGAAAAGATGGAATCAAGAGAAGAAGAAGGAACTGCCGGATTCGATAAATAATCTTATTCGAAATCCTCGTCCTCTTCGTCCTCTTCTATACTCCAACTTAATGTTTCGCTCTCCACGAGAGCTTGGACCTTCTCTAGAATATCTTGTTGAAGGGTTTCCATGTCGTCGATATCTCCCTTGATCTTAAACGGTTCTAGAACTACCTTTAAATATTTCATTTGTTTTTAACTTCCTTATAAAATAATTCTGAAATCTTTTTAATAGATTCCCAATTTTCTTTAATTGCGCTATTGCGACAGACACTGAGTTCAGTTCTATAATGACAGCATAGGCAGGGCGCTAGTTTATTATTCATTGCAGCCCTACAGCTAGGACACGGAGCCACTACATGGCACCAACAGTCATTAGATTGCTTCATTTTACTTCTTTCTTTTTAATTGAAAACTTCAGGGTAGTAGTATCATACCCTCTTTCTTCTAGTTCCTGATAGAGGGACTTTCTTTCTTCTCCAGAGGGCCAGAACCTTGGGCTAAACCAGTAGTGCAGTAGGTGACCGTCAGCCGCACTTGTTGGATATGCGTACATAAAATCCCGTTCTTTTTTGGACCAGAAGACGTATAGGGTCGTATCTTTCCTACTCATTCTTCCCCTAACGCCTCTTTTGCCATCTTCTCAATTTCATCCAAAGTTCTAGATTGGTACATGGTAACCCTAGGATCTGGTTGGTGTTTTGCGGGCCAGTACAGCCAGCCCCTACGAAGTTTCATAAGAGCGTCTCTCATGTCCTCAATAACCACCTTTTGGTGGGCTATTCGATCATTAAGCTTAGATATAAGCTCTCCATCTGTAGGACAGGTATGAATGCCAAATCCCGGCTCTTCAGTACCTCCACAGTCATTGCATGTAAAGTAACTCATATCTTGGACTTCTCGTATTCGGCGAGGGCGTCTTCAAGCGTTCCGGCGCTAGTCCGTCCATCGAACCCTCGAAATTTCTCAACCGTGCATCCGGCGACTTTAGCTAACCGATCCGCCGCCTCAAGGCGAGCGAGGATGCGGGTGCCTGCGTCGGATGCTTCGAGCGCGTTACCAGCCTCTAGCGCCATCTTTGCCGCCGTATTCCAGCGACCACAAATGTCCTCTAGTGTTTGTCGCATCCCCGCACACGCCGCTTCGAGGCTCCGCACCTGGGATTGGAGGCGCTGGATCTCCGCAGCGCATTCACCGTGGCCCTGCTCGTTCTCGCTTGGATCAATATCGAAGCTCATCTCTCCCCCTTCGCGCGGTTCATGCCTTCGACTTCCCCTCGACGCCACGCGCTTCGCGATTACGGGTACGCGCATGGAGCCAATGCAAGGCTTCGTCCAGCTTCGTAATGGCGCAAGCGTTCTCTCGCGAGGGAAACTTCTTGTTCAGTCCTTCGAGAATAGCCTTCGCCGCCTCGATCACGGTATCCACCTGGCAGCCGTTGACTCCGGCCTCCTTGACAGGACCATTTTGGAGCGTGAAGGAAAGCGAATTCACATCGTTACGGACATAGACGAAATGCTTGGGGCGGATATCTTTCTCAAACCACGCGTAGTCCATTGAACCCGAGGCGTTGAACTTGTCTGGGAACTCTTTCCGCAGATCGTCCATCACTACCACCTCAAAGCCGCCCAAATTCTTTACTCCGACCAAGGTTTCAAGTGCCATCTTTATTCTCCATGTTGACTAGGGTTTCGAATTTCACTGGGATCACTTTCATAATTCTTACGATCGTATGCAGGGACGGGTCTCGTATTCCGGCGCAAAGCTCGCTGATTGCGGCGGGCGTCAACTGGGTTCGACGCGAAAGCTCCATCTGGGTCATGTCCAATGCCTGGAGCAGACGGGTTAGCCGCTTTCCGAATTCGTAATGATCTTTCACCTCTCCTCCCCCTGCCGCCGCTTCTCGGATGATGTGTCCCCAGGGCCAGCCGCTTTAAGTGCCTTCTCCCATTCACTTTTTGCATTCAAGTAGGCGCACTCGGCTTTATTTTCTGCCGCATTAGCATCCTTGGCTATTTTCCGAGCGTTGATCATGTGGTCGAACGCCGCCTGGCAGTCGTCAAACACCTCCAACAAACGTTTCTTACAAGCATCGTGAACTGTAGTCATCGGTCATCTCCTGTGATCCGCTTCTCGGGATCGGGTGGGGTGA
>QGNH01000560.1_pt1 | contig 45504 bp, 70 predicted proteins | sample 1735481 | NCBI WGS metagenome assembly QGNH01 (sample SAMN09239004, study PRJNA386568) | Viral metagenome, whole genome shotgun sequencing project.
ACGATGCGCTGGACGATTCCGTATCAAGACTTCAACACCGACGCACAGGGCAATCCGACTACGCCGATTGAGCTGAACTGGTACGTCACGGTCTCGGACAGGTGCCGCGCGGTGCTGACTGATGCCGAGGCGCTTGCCGCTGGATTCCCGCCACCGGAGTCGCCGTGAACTTCGTTCTCCTACTCCTCGCTGAAGCCCTGCTCGCTCTCGACTGGCGGCAGACGCTGACCATCGCTAGAGACCCTGCGGTGTATTCTGAGATCAATAAGATTCTTCGTCCGCATCCCTCCGTCGCCGCCGTATGCAGGTACTTCCTGCTTTGTATGCTCGGCCTAGCCCTCACTGCTTGGTATTTCCAAGAAGCAAGCATCTACCTATCCAGTTTCATCGTTGTCTTAGAATCAGTGGTAATAGTCAGGAATAGAATACTCTTTGGTACCTGGTTCTAACAATACGAAAAAGGAGTTCAACTTGTCAAGTTCAGAGGAGTTTCAAGATGCCTCCACAGATTACGGTCCGCTCACTCAGAGACAGGCGGAAAACGTCGCAGACCTTGGCGCACGTCGCGCTGAAGAACGCTTGTACGCGAAGGTCGGACGCAGCGTGGTTGGTAAAACTATATACGCACTTGGGGCGGGTCTGTGTGCGCTGGCTATTTGGATAGTGGGCTTCCTTCATCTAGGAGCACCTAAATGACTACGCCAAATGATGATACGCCACTGGCGGTTATCAACGACGCTATGCATGATGCAGGGTATTTGCAGAAAGGGCAGGTGCCGAACGGGGAGGATATTGCTAGCAATATGCGGAGGTTGCGGGATATCATCAACTTCGAAATGACGCAGGGAATCAAGTTATTTCTGACTGTAGATACACCAGTAGTGTTGACTGCTGGAACAGGCCTATACTCCTTCGGCCCGAATGGAACCGTCCCTATAGTAAAGCCCGAGAAGATCATCGAGGGATACTATATGGACTCGAATGGAGTTCGGCGGCAGATGATCCCGCTGTCTTGGGATGACTATATTCGGCTGGGTCAAGTGAATCAACAGGGGCCTGTTAGTCAATACCTTGAGGATCGTCAGCCGAGTTTGATCAACGTAACGCTGTGGTTGATTCCAGATACCCTCGCAGCTACCGGAACAGTTCATTTTCTCTTTCGAGTCCAGGCAGTACTGCCAATCACCCTCACTGAGACCGTCCAGTTCCCTCCTGAGTGGAGAATGTTTCTCCGTTGGGGCCTTGCAGACGAAATCTCTACCGGCCAGCCGGCGACCATCATGACGAAGTGTGCGTCTAACGCCGAGCGATATAGAACTGCCCTAGAAGGCTGGGATGTAGAGGAAGCTCCTACTTCCTTCCAGCCCGATCCCCGTAGTCAGTATGCTCAAGGAAGGTTTCGGTAAATGGCTCAGAGCCCTACTGTCGAGATTCCCAAAAGACTCCCGCTGCTCATCACGCCGGCGAGTAGGGATAACTCGGGGAAGAAGGACGCAAAGCTTGTTAACTGTTACATGGAAATTGGGCCTGATGGAGAGCCCATCATCATCAAGCGCCCCGGAACCAGTGTCTACAGTGGACCCTTCAGTGGCGCTGGCGCAGGGATTGTTAACTGGCTTGGGGATATCTATACAGTCTTTGGAACCACCTTCTACAAGAATGGGGGGACTATTGGAACTGTAGATGGAACTGGAGGAATCTATCACTTCGATTTCTGCCTTGGCGCTACACCGAAGCTTCAGCTCGGCAACGGCGTATTCATGTATAACTATGATGCTTCCAACGGCTTGGTTAAGGTAACGGATGGAGACTTCCCTGCCGCCTTTGTTAAAGGCTTTAGTTACCTGGATGGCACGACTTATGTTATGACAGCTAAGGCGGCGATTCAGGGAAGTGCTATTAACGACCCCACTTCCTGGGACCCACTTAATACTATCACAGCGCAGATAGAGCCGGACAAGGGCATTGCGTTGGCTAAGCAACTTGTCTACGTTGTCGCGTTTAAGCAATGGTCTACTGAAGTATTCTATGATGCAGGGAATGCTACAGGGAGTCCTCTAGGTCCAGTGCTTGGCGCTAAGTCTAGCTATGGTTGCTTCTCTTCCGACAGCATTCAGAATATAGATGGAAGTCTTTTCTGGCTTTCCACAAATCGTTCGGCTGCGTTGTGTATAGTAGCTATGACTTCATTGGCAGTGGGAAAGATTTCTACGCCTTACATCGAGCGGCTGCTAAATAACCTTCCAAGCAGTACTATTTATTCTTGGCAGTATAAAGGTAATGGACATAGGTTCTATGTAATTACCTTTACGACTGCTAACATCACTCTTGCTTATGATATTGATTCAGGTTACTGGCATCAATGGGCAGATACTAATGGAAACTATGTTCCGATAGTAGCGTCGTCTTACATCGGTAATGCTAATCCGATAGTGCAGCACGAGTCTGACGCGCATGTTTACTATATGAGTAATCTGTTCTTTACGGATTATACGTCGGGAGTTCCTTACTCTATTCCAGTGGATATAGTTACTCCGAACTATACGGGGAATACTTACCGTAGGAAGAATCTAAACCGCATGGACTTTGTAGGGGATCAAGTAACTGGCAGCGTGTTGAATGTCCGCGTCAGTGATGATGATTACCAGACCTGGTCGAATTTTAGGCAAGTAGATTTGGGAGTGGCTGATCCAAATCTTACTGAATGCGGGACCTTTATAAAGCGTGCGTTCCATTTCCGCCACACCTCTAACACCGAACTCCGCTTAAAAGCAGTCGATTTACAAATTGATCTAGGGACACTATAATGACTCCTCAACCAGCACCAACGCACGACTTGCCAACAGTGACAGTAGGAGGAATCCAAGCCTGGAATCCAATCTGGATTGATTGGTTTAACACTGGTATGCAGACGATGGTTCTAAGCAATCCGGACCAGCCGAATATTACCAGCGTTGGGACGCTGACTGGACTTACAGTGAGTGGAGATACCGTGGTCGGCGCGGAAATGTATCGGCAGGCCGCTAATAGCTATCTACGCATTACTGGAATGGATACTGCAGGTGCAGGGGCGAATATTTTAATATGGTCAGATGGAGCCAGTGCGGGTAATCGCGGACGTATAAATATATCCGGTGGATCGGCGGGAACTCCAACCGGCATGGAAAATGAAATCGGGTTTTCTGTGGGCGGTTTTTCCAATGTCGTAATAATCGACACGAATGCGAAACTACGTGCGACAATGCTGGCGGATATAAACGGCAATACAATCATCTCCTCCACTGCTCCGACCATCGCCAGCGGCTTCGGCACTTCGCCTAGCATCTTAGCTAACAACACGGCGGCGTTTCAGATTACTGTTGGAAGTGGTGGAACTGCTAGTCAAGGGCAGATAACCATGCCGGCGGCTCCTAATGGCTGGGCTTGTCACGCGCAAGGAAACGGGGCGTTAAAGCAAATTATAGAAGCAATCGGAACGAGTACTACAAATATACTTCTCAGTAATGTAGATCCAACTACAGGACTACCACTTGCCTGGGCAGCAGGGTCTATTATACAAGTAATGTGCATGGCTTACTAATAGAGGTCAACAATGGGATTCTTAGCAGATACGTTATCGAGTGCGCCACCGGCAACCTGGGCGCAGATGATGCAGTACTACCAGCCAGGGACTACTGCTGGCCTCATGGGCACTGGTACGCCGCAGGAGCAGAATGTCAACATTCCTGGCATTGGACAAGTTCAATTTGGAACTGATGGACAAGGTAATACCTTTGCCAAGCGGGCTAATGCGGATGGAACGGTTACTACCTATGGGAGTGGTGGGGCGAGCGGAGCTATTGCACAGAAGACGGCGGCTCCGGAAAGCAACATGCAAAGCATGTGGGGGGATATTAAAGGTATAGCCCCAGTTGCTCTAGCTGCTGTTGGTGGTGAGTTAGCTGCTAGTGGAGCATTCGGAGCTGGTACTTCTGCGGGTATGGGAGAGGGTTGGTCTGGTGCAGCAGCCGGAGCTGATCCGACTATAGCAGGCAGTGGACTATCAGCTACAGTAGGCGGAGCAATCCCCGGTGCTACAGCTGATATGCCCTACGGAAACCTTGCAGCAGGAACGGGTGGAACCGGCGCTATGGACATGACCGGGGCGGCAGGAACTCCGTTGGGCGATGCAGCAGTTGCGTCTGGAGCAGCAGCTCCGGCGACACAGTCCTTCAACGTTGGAACAGGAGCTGCGGGTACTGCTGGTACTGCTGCATCAACGCTAGGTACAGTTGCCTCAGGCCTCGGCATCGCTGCTAATCTTGGAAACATCGTACAAGGACTTGGAACAGCAGCTGCGGGCGCTGGAGTCAATAACGCCGCTCAGACTAATGCAGCCGCAGCTAATCCTTTCGCTGGGCAGAATGCGCAGTATCAGGCGCCATTAGCTGCGAGTGTAGCTAAGTCTACAAGTAGTCCTGTGACTGACTACGCGAGTATTTACGGGAAACAGCTGAATGATCTTATGACAAATCCGACAGCTGTTCTGCCGACGACGCCGGGCTACGAGGCTGCGATGCAGGCCATTCAGCGGTCGGGGGCTGCACAGGGATATACGGGTAGTGGGAATATGATGACTGCACTAGCTACAGGGATTGGTGGAAACTTCTATCAACAGCAGCTAGCTGACCTTCAGTCCCTGACGAACATGGGCACTACTGCAAACAACCAGAATACCGCACAGCTCACGCAGCTCGCCGGCGGGAACTGGAATCCCGGCACCGGCGCAAGCATCGCCCAGACTGGCGCGACTAATCAAGCACAGACGCAGATTGCTGGATTGAGCAGTGTAGTGAATGGAGTAACAGGTCTGGTGAATAACGCAGGGACTTCCACCGCGCCTGTCAGTACCTCCAACGCCGCCGCTAGCGCCTGGAATTAATCATGGCAGACTTTGGTGGATTGTTTAATTCAGGAACGATGCTCCCCGGGACGCAGTCGGTTCTTAATGATCAGAAGGCACAGCTGAATAACATCACGATCAACAAGGCGCCGTTAGCCCTAGACCTCATCCGAAGTCAGATAGCTAATTATTCCGCTGAGACCAATCTGCACCAAGCCGACGCTGGGCTTAAGCAAGAGCAGTTGAAGCAAGCGCAGATTGCTTCGCAGAAGATGCAGGAGTATGCAGCGAATCAAAAGGCGGCGCAGGAAAAGGCTAAGGCTGATCCGCTGAATCCAGCGTCGGCGACGGACTTTAGTGATAGGCTAGATGGACTGGCGAGTTTGAAAGAGCAAGCTCGGACGACCGCGGATATGGGATTCTTTATCTCGAGTGGAGGGGCGCCGGCGGCCGGGAAGGCCTACATCGACCAAGGCGTAGGGACGCTGTCGAAGATCTCGACTATTGAGAGGAATACTGCTACGCAGAGGGCTGCGGCATTACTGGCGTCTGAGCGTGAGGTTAATATGACCGCGCAGTACCTTGGCGGGGCGAAGAGTCCTGCGGAGTTCGAGGCTGGGAAGAGCGCGCTGATGGCGGCATTTCCTGATATGCCGGCGAATGAGAGACAGCAACTGTTGTCCCAACAGTACTCGCCTGGTGTAGTCCAGCACATCAATGATCAGGCGATTGCTGCGAAGGATAAGGTTCGGCTAGCGATCGAGGCGGCTAAGCAGAAGAGCCTTGAGGCGGCCAGGGAAGATACTAAGAATGATCGGGAGATTCGGAGGAGTACTGCTTACGCAGAACAACAAGCGGAAGCTAGGGAAAAGGCTAAGGCGAAGTTCACGGGAACGAAGGCTGCTCAGCCGCCGAAGCCTGAGGAGATCACTGGGGCGCAAGGAGCGATTCGTAGACTGATCTATCCAGGGCTTGGGAAGACGGGGCTGTCGACTGAGCAACAGGATCAAGTAGAGACCGCGGCGGTAGATGTGATAGCGGAGAAGAAAAGATTGCTCGCCGGGAACCGAGCGCTTACGGATGAAGAGGCGCAGTCGAGGGCAGCCGCGGCAGTCTCGAAGAACTTCAAGCCGGTTGATGCAGGTCGTAGTCTTCGCCATCCCTTTACCGGAAGTTCTAAAGATAAGTATATGGATGGGAGTACCGCCGCGACTGCGCAAGACTTGCCGGCGAATAAGGCGGATGCGAAGGAAGGAAAGCATTACCTTGTTGGCGGCAAGCCACATACTTGGAATGGTACAGTATTCGTTCCTGACGCGGTGACACAATGAGTGGCGAACTGACGTGGGAGCAGGCGACCGGGGCGCCGGCGGGGCCTCAGCTAAGCACTAGGGATAAGGCCCTTCAGACTTCCCTTCAATTCACTCCCGACGAGCGTGCAGCTGACATGATCAGCAACGTCGAGCCGACGAACCTTGCGTTGCTGGATGAGAACATCGCAAGGCAGAAGAATAATCCGAAACAACTTGCGATATTAGAAGCGACGAAGGACAGGATTGTTAATAGGGAACTGCCAGCGGTCGAGGCGGCGAAGAAGACTGCTGCGCCTCCGTCTGATGGAATGCTTACGTGGGAAGAAGCACAAGCTAAGACGCCGGCGGGAGTCTATAAGACTGCGCTGAAGAAGTCACAGGAAGACTTCCATATGTCTACTGGAGAGAATCTTCTGAGGACTACAGGGGAGCTTGCGACGAACGTGGCTGGACTTGCGCAGATGGTTAGTGCTACTCCTGGGATGGCAGTAGGAGGAGTAGCAGGAGGGCTGAGGGGCGTCGAGCAGTTCATCCGCGGGAAGAGCCGGGATACTATGGCGAAGGAGGGCGGCGAGACGGCGGGGAGGGTTGCAGCAGCCCTTGATCCCATTGGGAAGATAATGACTGCGCTGGATATAGGAGAGGACACGCCCGTCGCCTCCGCGATGAAGAAGGTGGATAAGTGGATAGATGAGTATGGGGATCGGATTGAATCTTCGTATAAGTATCCTAATGGCCAGCCGATTATCAAGCGGCAAGAACTGAAGAACGTTATCAACGCGGTTATGGGAGCAGGGGGATTCGAAGTCGTTAAGGCTGGGGTTGGAAAGATCATGGCGACTAAGCCGCCGATTAAGGCTGGTCCGATAGAGACGCCGGAGAAGGTAGTAGGGGCTCCAGTGGATAAGGCGGCTGATGATGCCCATGCTTGGTTGAGTCCGAAGGCGCTAGAGGAACCGAAGGTGAAGGAAGAATTCCCTGCGTTGAAGAAGGCAGAGTTTCTGGATGAACACGGGAAGCAGCTGGCGGTAGGTGCGGCAGCTGCGGGAGGCGCGGCGTATCTGGCAACGGGGAAAGATGAGACGGATAAACTGGCGGGGCTTGGACTTATGGCTGGGGCGGTGAAGGGAGTCGGAGAGGGCGTGTGGACGAAGGGGGCGGTGAAGAGGCTAGCTAGTCCGCTGAAAGATAAGCTTTCTAATGTAGATAGAATCGCTAGAGAATTAGCTGTAGAGCACCCGAATGTATTTGATGAACACGGACGTGCTTATGATAGAGCAGCAGGACAAAAACTAGTTGATGAGAAGATTGCCCCAGCAGATGCCTGGGCAGATAAAGCTATCACCAAGCATCTTAATAAACACTTCGGCGCGGAGACTGATCCGCTTAATCCTACCAAGATTCTAATGCTTGGCGAGGACGTTACTTGGGAGAAGGTAGCTAATGCAGTTGTAAAGTCAGCAAGAACTCCTATACGTCTTGAAATGATCAAGTCTGGTGAAGCTATGAAAGGCGAGCCAATCTGGGATATTGAGAAGGCTGATAAAGGGATGCGCTATAACCCTGGGCATCATCCTGATGAACCAATGCCTCAGCATGAGTTCCACGCCCTCACCTCCTATCTCTCCCACGTAGGCGACTACCTCCGCGAGTTCGTGCCGCCGGAGAAGCTAGGCCAGTACGACCTCGTGCAGGCGGTGAAGGAGACCGCTGCGCAGGATGTGAAGCAGGCGAAGAAGATGGCTGATGCGCAGGCGAAGGGAGAAGGGACCGTTCTGCATAAGGCTTATCCTGATGGGATGAAGTGGGTGGAGGTGGGGATTCCTGCGAAGGAAGGAGTACCAGCTGGATACGAAATTAGAACTGTTAAGGGGCTTGGAGTCCCTGACTATCAAGTTTGGCGAGAAGGAAAAGAGATTGTAACTGGCGGGGGTCCTGTAAACTTTGCGACTAGAGAAGGTGCAGAAGCTGCTGCTAGACAACATGTTGCTGACGCAGCTCTCAAGAACGAAGGCGACATAATGGGGCACTGTGTCGGCGGCTACTGCGAGGCGGTTCACTCTGGCGAGTCGAAGATCTACTCGCTGAGAGATGCGAAGGGAATGAGCCATGTGACGGTGGAGGTGGCTCCACGACATACACCAGAGCAGTGGAAAATACTGCAGGAAACTGGTACAGCTTCTGCGGTACCTAATGTTGAAAACATCCTCCAAATCAAAGGCAAGCAGAACCGTGCTCCTGTCGCGCAGTATCTTCCCTACGTCCAAGACTTTGTGAAGAGTGGGAAGTGGGGAGAGGTGGGGGATTTGGAGAATAGCGGGCTGATTAAAGGGCCAAAAGGAGAGTGGCTTACCCCTGAAGAAGCTAAGGTTATAGCAAATAAGTTCTATGGCGAGGGTGGGCCAAGGCTTAATGGAGTTCATGACCTTCGAGTAGCTATGAATGATATAGCTCGTCGAGGCGTATATAGAGATGCTAATGGAAACATTCTTCCTCGTGGAGAGCGCGGCTCCGCCGATCCCAAGCTCCTCGCCGGCATAGCCGGGGGCATCATCGGCGCTACCATCGCAGCCGCCACGGACCCACAGAACCCTTACGGCCTCGCAATCCTCGGAGCCGCCGCCGGCTTCGGTGCAGTCCGTCTCGGCCCTCCGATCTGGGAAGCTATCCGTTCGAGTTCTAAGAACGTTTCATACTCCCAGGCCCTTGCAGACAGTCTATTCAAGCTAACCAAGCAATCCCAGGCGAACCAGATCGGAATGCTTAAGTGGATTAAGACTGTCCCAAAGGATTATGCGAAGGAAGCGGAGTCGATCTATCATTCTCTAGAGGACCCTTCAGTTCCCCTGACCGCTCGCGGGCAGCAATTGAAGACTCAGTTCGTCGATCCTATCATGCAGCAGAACACCGTGCTGCGGGAGGCGTTGAAGAAAGAAGGAATTGACGTAGGAGGCGACGTCGATGCCTACGTCCACCGGATTGCTAAGGGGCATCCGAGTATCTTTGAAACCATTGCTCGGACCTCCCCGCAGAGCAGAACGCTCTCGCAGTTCGCCGCGGCGCTGAAGGAACGGAAAGTATTTACCCTGACTGATCCGGACTTTGGTAGCAAGGTCTATGTAGTGATGGATGAGAAGGGAAATGGGTATAAGGCTTATCAAGGGAAGAAGGTTATTGGGAGTGGGAAGGTCACGGCGGCAGAGAGGGCTAGCGGCGAAGTTCCCTTCGGGAATAAGAATTGGCAGAAAGGTCCTGCGACTACGAAGGAGATCGAGGCCAATACGCCTATTGAATATCACCATGACGCACTAGCGTCTGCGATTGGCAGTAACGTGCGGCTGACTCAGGTCTATAATAACGTGAAGTACCTGAAGGACCTAGTGAAAGACCCTGAGTTCCATAAGGTAGGCACAGCGGACCTCGGAGCCGCCCCGGCGGACTGGAGGGAGGTACCACAGATTCCTCAGCTTCGCGGGATGAAGTTCGAGCCGCGGGTGGCGAATGTGCTGGAGGATTTCGCAGGGACGCATGGAAGTACGCTGACGGAGAACATTGGGAAGGTGAGTAGGTTCCTCACAGGCTCCATGTTCTGGAATCCTATGCCACACATCTTGAACGTGCTGGATCATAGTATAGTGCAGCGGGGCCTCGTGAGTGGCTGGATGAATCCGGCGGCTTATCCGCGGCTGATGAGGACGACGCTGCAAGCCTGGAAGGCCGTGACGGAACAGAACGCGGACTATGCTAAGTTCGTGAAGGAAGGCGCGGGGCTGATGTATCCGAATATTCTAGTGCATGACTTCTCTGCTAAGGTGCTAAAGCAACTCGGCACCGACCCGAAGATGGGGCCAGTGGCTACGGCCTTTGGCTATGCCAATCCAAAGGCTATGGTGCAGGCTATCTATCGGACTTCCCGGAAGACCCTCTGGGCCGCTAACGATATCATCATGATGCAGGCTTATCTCGAGCGTGAGGCTACGAAGGCTCCTAATGTAATTCGAGAAGTTGAGAGGCACATCCCAAACTACCGAATCCCCGATAAGGTGATGGGAAGCCGGATGATCTCTCAGCTCATGCAGTCACCGATAGCCCTTGCGTTCGGTCGGTATGACTATGGCCGGATGAGAAGCTATGGAACTATGATAAAGGACCTAGTGGCGAAGGACTCTACCATAGGCGAGCGGGCTAAGGCAATGGACCAGATTGCTATGGTAGGCTTTATGGGACTTGTAGTCTACCCTATGCTGATGGATAATGTGGCGAAGGCGATTACAGGGAATCAAAACGCCACTGCGCAGAGGTTCGGGGCGAGTACTATTCCTTACCTGGCATATGAGTATCTCCATGGGGATAAGAGTATCTCGCAGGTTGTCGGCAGCTCATTCCCGCAGGGCATGGCATTGAAGGCCGGCGAGGAGCTTGCGAACAACAGGGATATGTTTACAGGGAAACACTTAATCGAGAGCCCCTCAGACATTACTTCCTACGTAGCTAAGCAGATCAGTCCTCTCGGCACCGCCAGTAAGGTCCAGCAAGGCAAGCTTTCCCCCGAGCAATTCGTCGAGCAATCCTTTGGCATCAAGTCTCCTACGCAGAAACAAGTGAATGCGAGGGAGGCTTACAAGGAACGGGAAGCTGTCTATGAACGCCGGCGGCAGAGAAAGGCTGCGCAATGAAGATCCTGGTGATCGACCTTGATAAGGACTCCGTGAACTTCGCTATGCGTTGCCTTGCCGCCGGCCATCAGGTGAAGGTGTGGTTCACTGAGAAGAGTGAAGTCGGCAAGGGACTGATCGAAGTAGTTCCTGAATGGAAGCCCTGGATGAAGTGGGCTGACCTTATCTTCATTACAGGGAACTCCAAGATGGAGAATTTACTGGAGCCCTACTACACCGCCGGCTACCCCCTTGTCGGCCCAAACAAGAGAGGAGCAGAACTTGAACTCGATAGAGCCAAGGGCCAAGAATTCTTCGAGGCCGCCGGCATTGACACGCTTCCTTACGAGGTCTTCTCAAACTATGACAAAGCGATTGCGTTTATACGCAAGGAGAAGAAACCCTACGTGGTTAAACCTTGGGGCGGTACTAGTGATAAGGCTCTATCGTATGTGCCTCCACGGGGCTTTGAGACTGACAGTATGGTATTTAAACTGGAGAGATGGAAAGAGGAAGGGTTGAAGGGGGACTTCATCTTGCAGGAGTTGGTCAGGGGCGTAGAGATGGGAGTCTCTGGGTGGTTCGGTCCCGGTGGATTCTCTCAATGGATTGAAGAAGACTGGGAAGAAAAGAAGTTTATGAATGATGGACTAGGGTGTAACACTGGTGAGCAAGGCACCATTGTCCGCCATGTGAAGAAGTCGAAGCTGTTCGACCTGATGCTGAAACCACTTGAGGAGGGATTGCATGAAATTAACTACGTTGGTAATATCAACGTTAATTGTGGGATTATTCCTAGCGGCAAGCCTTATCCTTATGAACTCACTATGCGCCCTGGATGGCCTGACTTCAATATTATTCAGTGTTTGATTCAGAGCGATCCGGCGGAGTGGATGCTAGACCTGTTCGAGGGAAAGGATACACTGCGCATGTCGACTAAGATTGCTGTGGGCATCGTCATGACCCACGGAGACTATCCAACAGGAGAACAGGAAGATCCTAAGTCTCAGGGCTTTCCGATGTACGGGATTACGGAGAAGAATGAAGATGCGCTGCATCCGTGCTTGGTGATGCTGGGGAAGGAAGGGATTGAGACGGCGGGAAATTATCCTTGGGTAGTAACAGGAACTGGCGAGACCGTGTCGGCGGCGGAGAAGAGCGCGCAGGATGTTTGCTGGGAGATTAAGTGGCCGAGTAATATTATGTTTCGCACTGACATAGGCGCGCGATTGGAAGAGGAACTTCTTGAATTGCAGAAGCATGGGTTTGCTGAGGGGATGAAGTATGACTAAGGGTCGTGCAGACTATTGGGCTCCAGGAGACTATAATGCCCTTTGCGCAGAGTGTGGGAGGAAGCGCAAGGCCTCCACGCTGATTCAGTTGCCGCCGGGAGTTCCTGGGAGTGGCCTGTGGGTTTGTAGGGAACACTGGAATCCCCGGCATCCTCAGGACTATGTGAAGGGAGTTAAAGATATTCAGACGCCGCCTTGGGCGCAACCGGCGAGTGATCCGGTCTTTGTATTTACTGTGATAGATATTCCTTGGACTCCTACAGGGTATAATGCGGGGAGTGTAGTGATTGTAGGAAGTGGAACTATCGCAGTGAACATTCCTAATGGAACCACGGTGACTTCATTGTCTATTGGAACCGTTACTCCGGGGTCTAAGATTACTATAAACAACCATGGATTTCTTAGTAGTATTCCTTCCTGGCCGGCGAACACTAACGTCAGTATTAATGGAGTCCCTAGCGGCACTCAATATGCCACGCCGACCTATACCGTTGAGTGTAACGGACCAGGCTTTGCATGAGTACGCCGGCTGAGCAGCGTAGCACCTTTCGCCGGAGTATCAATTCCTTCGGGATGCGAGATGGGGAGACAGAGGAGTCAAAGGTGTTTGCGACAGTTGGGAAATGCTTCTGTATATACTTCCTCTACAAGTATGGCGAGCTACTCATCAGTCATGAGAATGTGCTGTTCGTGCTGCTGTTATTCCTGATATTCCCCGAGCTGATTAAGAAGTTGATTAGTGTCTGGGCAGAGCAAAGGACGCCGCTGCGGGGTGATTATACTGAGCACATAGAGAGTCGTAATATCTCTACTACGACTACAACTGCTCCGCTGAAAGTGGATAATCCAGGGTCATGAATTACTCAAGGGTAGGGCAGGACTTGACGGAGCAGTTTGAAGGGGTGCGATTAGTTGCCTATCAAGACTCAGTAGGGGTCTGGACAATCGGCTACGGGCATACCGCCGGCGTGCAAGAGGGAAACACCTGCACGAAAGATCAAGCAGATGAATGGCTGCAAGAGGACATACAGACGGTCGTCGCGCAGATCAATAGAGATATTACAGTCACGCTGACACAAGGAGAGTTCGATTCCTTAGTAGACTTCGGATTCAACCTCGGTACCCACGCCTTAGAGAACTCTACTCTCTGGGCCGACCTTCAAGCCGGCGACTTCGATGGCGCGGCTGCACAGTTCCCTCGTTGGGATAAAGCGGGTGGAGTAGTGGTAGCAGGCTTGCTTCGCCGCCGGTTGGCGGAACAGCAAGAATTTAATGATGGAAGAACTTAAGGAGTTAGTCATGACTATTAGAACAGAACTTGAAACGAAGATCGCGGCGATGGAAGCGGAGTTAGTAATACTGAAAGGAGAGTTGGCTACCGGTGGAACTTGGCTAGAAAAGGAATGGGCCTCCCTGGAACTCTGGGTAACCAACCTGAAGGCGAAGGTTACCGCGCCTACTGCTCCTCCGCCGGCGGCATGATGGGAATACCTATCCTTGGGTGGGTGGGTATAGCCGGGCTGGTGCTTATCCTGGCGCTAGGTGCAGGGCTGAAGATAGAGTCCTCGCGCCTAGCCGCCGCGAAGCAAGAGACAGTCGTGGTACAAGGGAAGTTTGATAACTTCGTAACTCAGACAAAGACTCTTGGTGAAGCGCAGGCGGCGAAAGCGAAGGCAGCGGACTTAGTCAATCAACAATTTAAGGAGAAAGCAGATGCAGATCTTAAGAGTACTAAGGGCGAGCTTGCTCTTGCTTACGCTGACTATCGCCGGCTGCGCAGTAGCGCCGGAAAAAATCCCCGTGGCAGCATCGTGCCCCAAGCCCCCAGCGGTGCCAGAAGTCCTGAAAGGGTCTGTTACAACCGAGCCGACCTTGCTAGCGCAATATCAAGTCTTGATACAGGCGTTACAGGACTTCTTGAAAAAGGAGATACCGCAATAAAGGGGATGGGGATAGCGATGAAATGGGCTACTTCCTTAGGCGGGTCAACCTAGCATCCATGCAGTTAGGGCAATGCTCGCAGGCGATCTTCCCTTCATTAAACAATTCCTTCCTGTAACGAACGGCGCGATCAGAGACTCCTAGACGAGTCGCTATCGCGCCGGTCTGCTTGATGGCGCGGAAGAAGGCGGCTTCGCAACAGTAGCCTAGGCCCTTGGTTACTAGGGATTTTATAGTTATCTTTTCCATTTGGATATGTGTTATGTTGGGATAACGGATATCGAGGATTTAGTCGCTGCAATATACATCCCTGTAGTATCAGTTACTATATCTACCTGCCCACTACGAATAGCGCCGGCCAGGATTCCCTCGAAGTCTCGGAAGTCGGGGAAGTAAGAATGGATAGAAGAGTATGCTTCAGAATACGGGAGCTTTCCTTTCTTGCGGATAAAGTCGATGAAGCGGTTTGCTTGGATACTCTCCTCCGTCCGCCCGATATTGGAGAAGACCTTGACCATATCAGGTTCCAGGTCGTCGAGCATACTTGTGGCGAGCTGAAGGTCCTCGACGAGGATCGTGCGGGAGTCACTTCTAGCCGCCGACAAGACCATCGCGGTCTTGAAGATGTGAGTCTGCTTTCGCGCAGCGTAGCCCTCGAGGATATCACTGTTCATGTCGTGGACGTTGGAAGTCCAGAAGGTTTTATAGCGCTCTCGTTCCCATCTACGGGCTTCAGGATTTATGAAGAACGGGCCGAGGAGGGTGGTGGCTATATGGCATAGGTCGTCCAGGAGCATCTGCGCCATCTCAGTATCCGTATCATCCACATGCTCGTCTACGAATGCGATGAACTTTTCCTTCTTGTCACCGTAGACGAAGATCATGCGGGAGGTAAGGCCGCCGCCAATCGTCGCCGTAGGCATGTTGTCGGCTATCCAATGGGGGGTAGTAGCTGCTTCCATATTGATCCAGGGGCCCTCTACTATATCCTTCCCACTTCCCTTGGTGACCTTGTCGAAGCGCGGGCGGCCGTCCCATAGGGTGATGTAGAGGGAAATCATCTCGCGGTCTTGGGGGTTGAGGAGGCTTCCGAGTTCACTGGCTTCTAGGGTCAGCGCGCTCATGGGCATGAAGTCGCCTTGGTAATCGAATTGCTCCGACGCGGCGGCGAAGGCGGTCACAAGGGCCGGCCAAGTGATTACGTCTGGGCCGAAGTTCACGCCGGGGACTTGGCGAAGGATTCGCATAGCAATGTCGATAGTCGTGGACTTTGCTATGACGCCGGGAGGAGCGACGAAGACGATATAGAAATTGGGGTAGACGACGTAACGCTTCATGTCGATCCACACTCGACGCCTTAATGCCCCCGCCACCGCCCCTACACCACTCCAGAAGTGCATCCTTTTCGGTGCTTCAGTAACTGCGGCATACTTAACATACGCAGTTAGCCAATCACTGAAGTGCCTAGACACACTCGCCCCAACTGAGTTCCGAGGTCTTTATCCCTGTCGGAATTATCAGTGGGTCGTCATATGGTATTATCACCTTGCTTGCCTCTTTAAGTTTCATTATGCAGCTTTCTTTTTGATTGGTGGGGAACTGGCCGGCGAGGGAATCGTGGACCTGAAGGAGGACCTGGATTTCCTTGGCGTCTCGGTAGGTGTTTAGCCATATGCGGTTTATAGTGCAGCCGACCGTTGACTGCGGGACCCAAGCAACAGCCTCGGGAAGTAGTCCTTCAAGTCTGTCGAAGATGTACCAGCGGTAGCCGAAGCGGTTCTCAACATAATGTCGCTTGCGGATTTGTTCCTCTACGGATTTCCAGTAGACTTCTATCTTCGGATGGATTGCCAGATACTTCTTACGTGCTTGGTCAACTTCGTGTATAGTACGCCCGGTATGTTCAGAGACGGTCTTTGCGCTTCCAACGTAATCTGTAGCGTGACAGAACACCTTAGAGAATTCTCGTTTATGTTTTCTAGGACCTCTATGATCTGGATACTTTGGGTGAGTTTCAACAAGCTCGTCAAGGGACGGGGGTTCTTGTCCGTCAAGCAAGTAGACGTGGAGAAGATGCGCATCAACTCCTCGACGTAGAACTTCTTTATAGAGTTCATCTTCTATCTCCCAGACGAAGACGTGAAGGTCTGCACGATCCAGGTCCATGTCGAAGAAAGTACATCCCTGATCAGGTCCATACATACTTCTAATGTTAGGCAGAGTAAAATCCATGCTGCCTCTAGCCGCAGCTTTACCGGAGCTCTTCGATTTTTCGGAAGGAATCGTCTGTAGATTGCCGCCAGATCCAAACGGATTCTTCGAAGACGAGAGTCGATATGAGTAAGGAGCACTTTTTCCACCTGCATCTCCTGCAATGTTAAACGAGCACCGCATACGTCCGTCAATATCTTCTTGCATCATGACGAAGTCGTTCAGCCATTTGCCGAGGGTGCGTATGTCGGCTATGGCGTTACAGAGGGACTTTAGTAATGGCTCACGAGCGGCGATCTTGGTCAGGGCTTCATCGTCGCAGGTGGGATTCATTCTCGTCAAACCATCTACTATTGTTCTCTTGAGTATAGGCCGCTGCTGTAAGTCTTGATAGAACAACGCTTGCATCTGAAGAGGCGAGTTTATGTTTATCTCGTGGCCGAGAAGATCGTAAAGGAATGCTTTACGGTTCTCGAGCTCTTCTGAAATGTCGGCGGCAAGACGAGAGCGGTTCTCCTTGATTATCCGAACGCCTCTGTTCATCGCATCAAGCACAGGATAGAACAGCGCTTGTTGAACATTCTCTACCTCTTGTAGCTTCATCTTCGGAATGTTCTCCAGATGAACCTCACCAACCTCCCTTGTGTACACACAATCGGTGCAGTTATACGTCCACAATTCTTCGTCTGTTTCATTGTTCATATAGCTTCCTTGGATGAGAACCGGCCTGGTTTCCACTGTACGTAGTAGTCAGCGTACATAGATGCTTGGAAGTCCAAAGATTTCTTTAACGCCGAGAAGCAGCTGTGTTGCGAGATCATGATATCCTGGGCGACGCGGGGGATGAAGTGCCAGTGACGGTGAGTGTACTGGCAGTCGAATAGTAAGTTCTGCCCTCGGACTCTTACGCGTGGGTGCGTTAGTAGCGTATACAACGCGTGAATAATTGTAGCTTCTTCTTCGAGATTCCAATAGCCTTCTGCGTTCGTTGAACAAGTAAAGGGAATGCAGAGAGCTTTAGTCTTACTCCACGAGATGCCGGCGCATCTGATATACTTTGTTTGAATGGAAGTTTCAAGGTCAAAGTCTATCCAACGATCCCAATTTACTTTTTCGTTAGGACATACTCCATTTAAGTAATCTATTAAAGTCCCTAATATTTCCATAACCTTGTTAAAGCTCGGTTGGATTATAAAGTTCCATTTAGGGACGTTGTCGTAAGTACGAGAGGTAAGGTTCCTCTTTACTCTTCGTAGATCGTTAACGCATAAGGCACGAGCACTCCACTCTCTCAGCACAGCCGCGGGGTGGATCACAGGGATTACCTTGGGCTCGAGGTCTTCGGAGAAGCTCCCGCCGTTCATGCGGAGTTGGGAGCCGCGCCATTTAAGGATGCCCCACTTGCCTGTAAGGGCCCACATAGAGAGGTTTCCGAAGGCTACGATGATGTTGGGCTTGACGAGGTCGATCTCGTTGTAGAGCTGGTTGAAACCGTCGACTACGATAGGCAGAACCCATTTGTCCCGGAGACCCTTATGCGCCGGCGTTATGTCTTTCTTCTTCGTAGCTACCCATGCGCCGATGTAGTTGTTCGGCGGCCTTGCATTTACGACGTTAGTAGTATAACACTCGGAGCGCATGATGCCGGCTTCGCCCAACATACGATTTAATTCCTGCCCTGATGCTCCCACGAAAGGTTCACCAACGGATTCCTCGCGCTCTCCATACGCCTCTCCTACCAGCATGATTCGTGATGGTATAGGACCGACTCCGTGATTCATTTTTATTCCTTATATAGACTAGGATATTCTACTGGAAAGTCTCGATATAGATGTTCCCAATAATCTTCCAATGTCGCTGGTTCATAGGGATACCTATGCCAGATGCGGTGGCACCGTAAGCAAGAATCGTAGGTATGCTCGTTCTTTTTGTTTATGTGAGAGCAGATCTTGTGGGCGAGAAGCCAACATAGAAAGTAACGCATTCTTATTCCTTTGCAAATGAATCTAAAAGGTACCATAAGTGGACCTTCGGTTTCGCCCCCTTCTTAGCCTTCCTCTTCCACGCAACTGCGTGAGCTGTCGCAGCTTCCTTTGTGGGGAAGTAGGAGTCGAAGTGGTGGAAGCCTTCTCCGTACTGGATGGAAACGGCGTAGCGAGAGACCTTCATCTAATAGTCTCCCAGATAATTACAGCGAAGATAAGGACGAGGATGAAGATGAGGGTGGTCATACCGGCAGCTCCCCTTGATCGTCCAAGGCGGCGAGACGCTTTAGGCAGATGCCATAAAAGGCCGGATCGAGTTCAATGCCAGTGGCTCTGCACTTCAGGTTATGCGCGGCAGGGAAGATAGGGCCGGTGCCGGCGAAGGGATCGAGGACGAAGTCGCTGGGGGAGACACTGCGGCGTAGAAGGTCTTCAAACAACGCCACGGGCTTCTGCGCATGATGATCAAGCTGCGGATCTGGCTTGTATATTAGAACATCTGGTCGCAGGCTGTTCACAAGCTTCTTCCCTTTCCTAGCGTAGAGGATTAAGTCATATTGTCGCTGTGGGCCGCCGTCTGGCCAAGGAGCTCTCGCGGCGTTGGGCTTGTGGAATATGAGGGGAGTTCTAAAGGTCTCCCAGCCGTTGGCGGCGAATTCACTGCGAAGCCAATGGAATTTATCTACATCGCAGAAGACGTATAGGTGAGCTTGGGGCTTGGCTACCCGAAAACTCTCCCGCGCAAACGCGACCATAAGCTCAATGAAGTTTTCCTCCGAATCGGTATAAGCGTGCCCGCCTTGGATGCCGCCAATGCCGCCGCTGTCTCCGAAATCGCTAGCTCCCATCCCATAGGGAGGATCGGTACAGATGACGTCGAAGCGCTCGGATGGAGAATTAACAAGCCATTTGATAGCGTGTTCGTTAAGGGCTGTGTGACTTGCCGACGAGAAGCTCTTCCCAACCTCAAGGCCGAGGGCAAGGTTCTTGGCAGTCGTCTCCTTGCGGCGGAGAACCTTAAAGGCGTCGTCGAGCGTCTTGGCGCCGGAGACGTCTGGGTCGTCGAGATGCTGTGCGACGATGAGCTCTCGGCGAGTTTGCTCAACGGGGTAGCCGCGATTCGCGCTGACGTCGCGGACCTCGGCGGCCAGTGAAGCAGTTGTTGGCGCAGCCGTTCCATCTCTCTCTGATATCCTTCTTCGTATGTCAGAAAGCCGCTCGGTAGCCGCGGCTCTTTCCGCCCAGGTGTAATCGTTTCGCCTGACGTTTTCTTCGTACTCAGCTTCTTCCGCGGCCAAGGGCTCAAGCTCGCCCAAGTACGTGTAGGGGACCAACCCCGCTTCCACATTAGTATCGTCACAGCGCAACTGATACCCAAGGTCAACCATATCAGCCAGGGCGCGGAGGCGGCGCTCTCCAGAAACAAGAACATAAGAGTCTCCTTCTATTCGTAGGACTATGGGGTGGAGGAGCCCGTGCTTGCTTATGGACTCTACAAGCTCCTGTAATGCCGCCGGATCGAATTCTCTCCGTTGGCGATTAGGAGCTATTACTATTTGGTCTATTGGAAGCAGTTTCATTCTACCACCACAAACTCGTTGTTTCTCAGGTCTATTCCATAATACCCAGGAATCTCTGGAAGTCCATTAGCAAGCGCAGCCTTGTGTGCCGCCTCTATTGGAGACTCACAGAAAGGAATAGTAGCAGGAACTCCAGGTCCAGGAGGTTCAGGGTTTGTAAAGGCTATTAAAGGCATTGACTGACAATGTTTAATGTACTCTACTTCAGCTCTTGTTGCGTAGACTCCAAGACGTTTAATGTTCATTGTATCACTATCTCCGCAGTAAATTCTCCACACCACGCAGTGCTCGGACAGCTCGGCCAGGATGAGATTACCGCCGGGACTGTCTGCCCCGCCATGTTCTGTTGAGGAATGATTCCCGCGACTTGGATAGGAAACCGACGGCATTCTCCCTGGCCGCCCTTAGCGCGATTGCCAGTCCAGAAAGTACAGCTACTACATATCTTGTCCATCAAATGCTCCTAGAAAAAACAGGGAGAGTTTCCCCTCCCTGTGCCTACCTTACGCCTTCAGCAGCGTTGCAACTTTCTCGCTCGGGAAGCCATTGTACATCTCGTGAGTTATCTTAACCTTCACTACCTGCCCGGTTACTTTTCTCCAAGAGAACGGAGCGCCGATGGCATTCATGCCAAGAGCATCCCGATACATCTTCTGCCCGCGGTTCTTGCCTGGGGTATTATCCAGGCCCGTTCCGTCTGCCGTTAGGTCCAAGAACACACGGTCGGTAAGGGTGAATGACGGCCCATACTTCACGTAGTCTTGAACCTGCTGGGACAGCTCGAGCTTCAGCGGGATAATCATCGACAGCCAGGGCTTTCCTATATTATCGCCCTTACCGATAGTGCCGGTTTCTGTCTTAATATCACCTATGACAGCGAGGTAGGTGCCGTCAGGGGAACTCGGATTCTCCACAGGAAGCGGGATTCTCCGTTCATTTACTTCTGTCTGTACTGCGTCGAGGAATACTTCTGGGTTAAACTGACTCATAGTGGTAATACTCCTTAAGGATACTACGGGGTTGCCCCGAGCTAACGGGGATTAGGGAGCCGCCGGGGAGCTATGACTGTCATCTTGCACATCACCACAAGATTCGGTTCAGGGAGTTCCCGGCGGCGATTAGGGAGGTCTAGAGATATACTGTTTCCTTTTTCTCGAGCTTTACGATCATACTGTTAGTGTCGAGGCTAGACAACGGCGTTGCTGGATTCGGGAATACAGAGTTCTTAATTGCATTCCTTACGTACTCGATTACCTCAGCTGTATTGCTTCCCGGTGGGATACGAAGGCGAACCTGGATGGAGATGGTTGTGGTGCTTCGGCGGCTCATTTTCCACCCCGCTTAAGCCAAAGGTCCATGATCTGAGCAAAGTTTGGCTCAATCCCTGCCCTGTAGCCTAGACTCCTCGTCTTCAGCGTCACGCCATAAGCCGCGGTATTCCACGTGAACTTCGCGCCCTCCCTCTCCGTCCATATCATATCGGAGAAGAGAGTAGGAATCTGAGGGATGATAGCAGTTCCTATGCCGCCAGTAGAAACCGTCGTTTTCACGCTCCCACTAATTTCATCTTTATCTCTCTGCGGGTGCGCAGTCATGACAAAGGTACAGGAAACCCCCTGCGTCAGCAGCCTCATGAAATTCATGACGTTGTTCTGAGCAACGCCATACTCCGGCGGTGCCATAGTTGGCTTACTGCCAATAACCATCTTACCAGCGGCGTTACCGAGTTCAGTGAAAGAATCTAACACGAAGACTTTATCTATTCCCCAGGAGTCTACAGCTCCGAACTTCTGTCCTGTGCGGTCGTCAGGGAAATCTGAGCAGGCAGCAAGAATTTTCCAGAATGCGTTATTCTCTCCGGAGCGGTTCATATCAGCTGTCTTGGTTAGAGACTCATAGGTAAGCTGCCCCACCTTCTCCGCACCAGCAATCAATCGCTTTAAGTCTATTGACTTGGTCATAGCTTGATGCCAGTGAACACATACCGGCGGTTCCTTTCCCTTATCTCGCCAGTAGCCTAAGAAGGTCTCTGTAGAGTTCTCGGTGAAGAGAACGAACATCTCCTTCTTGTTATTCTCGCACCAATCTCCAAGGGTTCCAAGAGCATATGTCTTGCCGGTTCCAGACTCTCCGAGGAGGCAGATCTTCGGGCCAGATAGAGCCTTAAGGTCTTCGCTCATGTTTCCTCCACTGGAAGTATTGTGCAGCTAATCTCCGATATTGTTTTATCAGGAGCTGGCTGGAATACCCAAGGAAGGGGTTTTATGTAATTCTGCTTGATAACAGATTCTACCCATTCCTTTGGACCTGTGTATTCAAGCACACGAATGGCTTGTACTATCATTACAGGGCCTCATAGGTAGCGCGGCTGACGCGGAACACACCACTCAGCCCGCCGGGGAGCTGGAGGGTGGTGAAATAGTACCCCCTGAACAGCCCTACTTCCCTTTCTTCAAACCACTCAGAATGCCGGGCTTGGTCCTTGCCGGAAGTAATTACTAACCGATGGCGGTTGTCGAAAGATACTTCATGGAAGAGTTGTTGCTTCACTACTGACTGTTTGCTCACTTTGAATCTCCTTATCTGTGATTACCTCTATGATTTTCCCAAGACTTTCTTGCACAACAGGCCTCAAAAAGGTCTGGTCCAACGCAACCAAGCTTTCCAAGTTTTGCTGGGCATTTTCGGTGTCCTTTAAGTAACGCATATATAGGTCAAACTCTCTCTTAACGAGTGTGTCAGGCAAATACTCTACACAAGTCGGCCACTCGTCGAAACCAACATGGTAGCAGGTAATTAGGGGATTGAGGAAGCTTCCGGGCCACCGGCCCCAGTCAGGGACGCCCGTGGGCCGATGCTTCTCGCAGGGAACGGACTCCACGCGCCACTCGTCGGCGGCGAAGACCCTGCCCCATATGTCGCCGCAGGTGGAACAGAATAGGGCGAGGGACTGCGCGCGGCGAGGAAAATCGATCTCAGCGATCTTCGCGTTGCGAAGGAAATACTGGACTAGCATCCCTTGTCCAAGAAGTAACGAAGCTGGCTTTCTAGATTCACATAGCTGTTATGGAGGTTATTGGCGACCTGTGTGTCGGGGGCGAGGAGATTCTCGTAGCTTAGGATGTTTTCAAGGTCCGTTGCTTGCATTCGCACGAGGCGGAGGACACTCCAGACTTCCTTGCGGATTACTTCGTGTTGCTGCTTGGCAGAGAGTAATAAATTGTTCATCCTAGTATCTCCCTTCCCCTGACCGCTATCCCCTGGCTACCTGTGCGCTCGGCTTCGTCGAACAAAGTCAGCAGGGCGGTGCGCTGGGCGGCGAGGGTGTCGCGTACTGAATCCAGTTCCATCTTCCATTTAAGCGCGTGGGCTAAACTGTTGGATACCTCTCGGAGTTCGGCTTTTAATGCGACAACGGAATTAGCTGCCTGATTGTAGTCAGCCTCGTGTACAAAAACGTCTTGCCCAAGACCAGGATATTTCTGCACAAGCGATGCTATTTCAGAAGCAAGTTTCCTCGGCGTCGGCTCGCTCATTTCCCGCCTCCTGCACGCCGGTCTTGCTCGCCTAGCAAGTGATTTAGATACATCTTTAGCGATTCCATAATGTCATTGAAGGCTGGTGCGGTGCGATTGATTAAATTGAAAGTGGCTAGTATCGCCTCTGCTAGTTCTTCGTTACTCATGGTCGCTCCCTTCGCCCTTCAGGCGGCTGATTTCGGCGTCGTCGCTGTATACTTCTATTGTCGTTTCTTCACCGCCATTGCTGAACATTACACCGCCATCACCGCACGGAACAACAGAGGAAAATTCTGCCGGTATGAATGGCTCTAACTTTAAGGCGGCTTCTATGCTCGCAACGCTAAACGCAGGGCAACCGTAGCTATTCCAGTTATCACCTAGCGCCCTGAATGCCTCAATTTTTACTCTACGATCCGCCGCCCGCTCCAGTCCGGGCAGGAGGGCCGCAGCCACCAAATGCTCACCAGCCGGGGACTCTTGCGAATCCGTCCTAGTAGATGTCTGGCCTCCACTTGGCGCTGCGGGTTCATCTGTCCAGCCCATGCCGTTAAATTCACGAACATAACCGCCTTTCTGCTCTGCGACAATTCGTTCCTCCTCGGCTTCAATTACTCCAAGTGCGCGTTCAGTAATGTCTGCTGTGAGAAAATCAGATGCGTCAAGAGCAAATCTACCACCACGCGGAAATTCTTGATGGACCGCAACAGACGCAGGCTCCGGGCTTATACACACCGGCATTTGATCTTGCGCCTGCGGCTGTGCGGTTCGATCTGGCGCGTGAATAATTCGGTAGTTGTTCATCTTATTTATCGCCTCAAACGCCTCTCGTATTTGAGGGTCGTCGGGCTTATTTTTTCCTAGCCTAATGCGTTCGTCTATCCACGCAAGGATAGCAACCGGCGCAGCAGCATCACGTCCAAGCAAAACGAATGTCATTTCGTCATACTTTGCACGACTCATGCAGCTTTGTGGATTGCTCAATTCTTCCGTTTTAATCATGTGTCTCTCCTTGTTCGGTTCGCTCTGGCGCGAGGGCGCGGATCGCGTCTAGCTCAGATTTCCAGTTATCAGCCTGGGGCCACTTCATTCCGTGAATAGCGTAGAAGGTGAACACGCCACTCAGCGCTGGCGCAAGTTCATCGAAGCGTTTCAGGAACGCAGCAACAACAGCCTCGACCTCGCGCAGCCGGGATTCGGCGTCCCCAGCGCGTTGCTCCCATTCCTGTTCGGATATGAATAGCATCTTGTATTCTGCGCTGAGTGGTTTTCCAAGTACCGTTTTGCGCTCGGCCTCTAACGCTTCATCTTGCAAATGTATCGTCGCATCACGCGCCGAAATGCCATCAGGAATATCGCCGGGATTGCAGGCTATGCGCTCACCTTTATCGTTGAAGTAGAAATTATTTTCAAGGCGAGTGTTTGCGGCCTCCAGCTTGGCCTGCGAGTCGAGGTAGCAGGCGGCTAGATTGGCGTGCGATTTGTATTCGGACTCAATAGCAATCTCGGCATATTTTGCTGCGTCGGCGTGGTCTATGTCAGCCATTGCTACTTCCTTTCATGGAGGCGGCGCGATTGGGGCGGCGTAAAGTGGAGTTTCTGTCCATGGTTCCTCTACGACAGACCACGGCTCCGTTGTGAAAAATGGAGGATGAAGCTTGTCGTACACTTGTCCGTCGTGTTCATACATCCACGCCACCGGCTCCCTCGCCACGCCCTCAGCGAGTGCGGCGGCGCGGAGTTCGCGGATTGCGGCGGCAGCGTCAGTCATTGCTGCGTCAGCTTCGCTGTGTCGATACTTGGGTTTTGCCGCCAAGCGTTCCAGCCGCGCCAGTAGCTCATCGAATGTCTTGTCCATCAGGCCTCCAATACAGTCTCAGTGCGCGCAACTGGATCCCAACGCCTTCTCTGGAATCGTTGTTCCAGAATCTGGTCTGTTTCCTTCATCAGGCAGACCTGTCTGAATGGGCAGCCGCCGTACTCTGCGCAAGCATGGTCGAGATTATAGTCCCAGAAGCCACTTTCCCAGCATTCTACCATCCGGCGAATATCGTGGAGGAGCTGAGAATACCAGCGATCTATTTGCCACTGGGGACGGTAGGTGATAGCTTGCAAAGTATCGTATTTGGTTTTGAGGATAGAGACTCCACGAACGAGAAATCCGTCGAGCTTAATTCCAGCTCTACCAGCTCCCCATACGTAACTGGTAAACTGAGATCGAAGGTCCCACTGTCTTGGCCACGACGCCCCCAGCTGAGATGTAGTCTTATCGTCTTCTCCAAGTGACATTCCCTCCAAGGTTACTAGCATATCCATCCGGCCAGAGTAGAGCAGTGGCTGCCCGGTCTCTGGATGAAGTGCGTCGAGCGGTTCGATGAAACTGAATTCGATTCCCTTCTTCCCTCCAGGAAGGGTCATTGGGACTGCGTTGTCAGTAGACATAGGGTAGCGTTCGAAGTAGAATTCCAGGGCGCCGGCGGTTCGGCCAGGGGACTTTGCGGAATCGTCGGGGCACTGGAAGTCTCCGTAGGCGGCTAGGCAGGCTGAGACTCCCATTGCGATGGAATCTTGCTCGTCGATGGAGTCGGAGTAAAAGGCAGTCCGGGCGACTTCGAGCCCTTTGGCGTATGCTGCGCCAGCAATTAGATGGACCGAGGGTTCCTGGGACTTCCAGTGTTGGAAGAATTCCAAGAAGGCTTTCTGCGGGCAGCTACGGAACGCCGCGATCAGGGAGCTGTCGATTACTTCGGGGAAGGGAGGACGAGTCATGCTGCCTCCGGCTCGGGACAGACCAGTTCATACACAGGAGTTTCACGTGTATCTGTAGCGCGGTCTATTCTTACTAGTCGCCGCGTACAGCCGCCGGGAATCCCTTCAGTTACTGCCCAATAGATGTTAATAGCAACAGTTACTCCCTCTTCACCTTCCACCAAGTATTCATTCTGAAAGCTTCGTGTCAGCGTCGCCGGCAGATCATAATTCCTCCATAGCTCGATTGAAGCAATTTCATCTAGAGCTTCTAGAACTTCAGCGGAGTCCTTCATGTTCTTCTGGTCGTCGTAGTAAAGACGGACAGAGCCATTAACAGTAGGCTCGTCTCCTGAATACCACCAGCCGCTTACGTCGATCTGTCCCTTGTCAGGCATTTGATCGACAAGCTTGTCCAGGCACTTCTGCATCACGCCGGCTACGATGGGAATTAAAGCAAGCTTTGCATCATTCACCTGTACATCTTTGTTAATACTTTCTCGCGCTTTGTTGCACAGTTCCTCAAGATTTTCCATCAAAGCCTCCTATATCCCATCTAACTCATTAAGAAGATCATCTGCGCTAGGAACCTCGGCCTTTGCCTTAGTCCTCTTACTCGCCGACGACGCTTGGGCAGCAGCCAGCCGCCCTTCCCGCATGAGGCGTACAGCCTCTCGTTGCTCTTCAATCGTTATAGTACCATCCAACGACTTCTGCCTCCACACTGCTATCTTCGCAGACAGCTCAGGACTGATCATACTGACTCTCCTTTAATCCTTTCGAAATATTCCTTGATTCGCTCGATGAAGAATTCTTGGTACTTCCCCTTAGGCACCCGGTTCTCTAGATCAGACCAGAGATAGAGATCGAGCTTGGTTCGAAGGTCCGAGGGGAGCTTGAGACAGAGCTGGGAAGGGGGGATTATGTTAGGCCGGCGGCTCATTCTTCCTCCTCAAACTCTTCGAAGGGAATCCAGGAATCGTCAGATGCGCGGCGTTCTACCACGAATCCTGCGTATGCGCGGGCGGCGAGGAGGAGCAGGAAATGCTCGTCGTCTTCGCCACTGAAATAACAGTAGGTCCAGTCGTTGGAGCCGTGCCTGCGGATGCGAAGGGCGATCACAGGCCGATCTCTTTCTTAACGCTGACCTTTGCGTCCCAAGAAAGTTCCTCTAGGACATTCACGCCGGCGGGAAGCGTCACCAAGCACTTCCCGTCCTCTGTTGCGAACTGAGTCTCTTCAACCAGTTCGACTCTATGAATCCCTCCGAAGGCAATGTGCGCTTCGATCTCGACCAGGGGGGCGAATAGACCGAGGGAGGGAAGATGGATCTTCACCATCGCCCTGCGACGCTCCCGCCATTCTTCCCGTGGCTTTACCACTATGTCCTTCCCAAGCCACCAGGAGCCTTCGACATACTCGGTGCCGGATACGCTAAGCGGACTTTCTTCACGAATTAACTTCCTCGCACCCTTTATGGTATTGTGCAGGTATTCGCTGAAATTTCCAAGTAACGTATCCGACTCTTTATGGACAAGGGCGAGGCCGCGAGTGCGCGTCCAGTTCTCTGGGTTGGCGAACAAGTCATGCAGGGACTTCGCGGCGGCATCGAGGGAATTCTTCTTGGAAGGGTCAGCCGCCTTGCGGAGCTTCTTCCCGTTCGCGGCGGCGAACTGGGCTTCGGTGAATAGGTCTTCCAAGGGGTCGTTTAGGTCTATCAAGGGCTTGAACCCTTCGGTTTCCAGGGCCAGTAGATCTTCATCGCTTGGTTCAGTCATAGAGCCTCCAGTTACGGTTGGTAGAATGCCGTTATGTTTCCATAACGGATATGTAATTATGCGTTATCAACCCCAAGTAGTCAAGAAGTTTTTCAATTTCTTTAATCCATTCATTGAATGGACTGAAGAGATTGGCCGGCGGAATCACCCGCCGGCTTCTCCGTTCTGGGTAGGAGGCTCAGTTCTTTCCCAGATTAAGGAAGTCTTCGCACAGGGAGGAGACGAAGGAACTTCCAACTACTCCAGCTCGCCGGGCGACGAAGAGAGACGACAAATCCCTTCTCTGTCGCCGGGCAAAGCCCGGAGGGTCTAGCCCAGCTCAGCCAGAGCTGCATCCGCATCGACCACGGCCTTGCCGGAGCGTTCCTCGCGTTCCAGGCGTTCCACGATCTTGCCGACCTTGGAGGTCGGATTACGGAAGGAGTCGTACAGAGCCTTGCGGGACATTTTCTCTCCCCTCGCGGCTGCGTCGTCGATCTTCTTCTGCAGGAACGCCTTGACCTGATCCTGCGTCTTACCGCTGGCTTCCATGATAGCCCGGATGACGACGGAGGCGCCGGAGAAGCCGCCGGCTTCACGAACCGTAGTCCACTCGCCCTTCGCCAACTGCGCGATGAGTTCGTCCACTTCCAGGACCATATCTTCGACCTTCTCCGTCCCGGCGGTCTCGTCGCCCAGCTTCTGCTCCATCCCGTGACCAGCGGACTTTGGCATGAGGCTATGGGGGATCGGGAAGAGCCGGGTTTCACCGTTGCGGAAGTCAAGGCGCACGCTGACTTTCTGTCCATCAATGATCGTTTCCTTCAGAAGCTTGCGCTTCCCAACGAACTCGACAGATCTGCCATCGCTCATCTTGACTGTGGTGACTTCCCGCGCGGGCTTAGCTTTCGCCTCCGCCGCTGTTGCTGCCTTCGCCGCGCCGGCGACTACAGCCGGGTTCGGTGCTTTACCTGCCTGTCCTGCTTGCTGCGCATTACCTGGATTTGTTGCCATTGTGAAACTCCTTAGCTAAGGTTGGATTGTGAGGCTGCTTTCAGCGGATAGCCTCGATTTCCGCATGAATTGTAATTATACACCATATATGCTATTATGCAAGGAAGAGATGGAAATTCATCGTATCAAATACAAATTCCTTGCGGCGGCGAAGCAGGTCACGCCAGTAGCGGTAGCAGTAACCGCCGGCTTGTCAAGCCATTTCAGGAAATAGTAGCTGGCGATGGAGAGGCCGATCACAGGAATAACTGCGCCCATTACTCTCCCTGCTCCGTGGATAGTCAGGGCCTTCACCAGCGGGTCTATCTCGTGCATTCTGTTCGTGGCGAGGCCAATGGTAGTCGTAGCTACATCGGCGGCCGCACAGTCCGCGAAGTGCTCGGGAGTGCCGAGGGAGGCACAGCCGGAGAGGAGGGAGATGGATAGAACTGCTACAGCTGTTTTCATGTTTTCACCTCGTGTCTAGGATCATCGAGCCTATGATCTTCATCTTGATCCTTCAGCTCTTGTTCCAAGCAGCTAACATGATACCATTCATCTTCTTCCGACCAGGCAGAGTCGGAGTCGCTGGTATCGACCTTTGCGTTACAGTAAGGACAGAAGTTCATGCTAGAAGCTCCTTCAGGACTAAGACAAACAGCACAATACAGACCGCGACCAGCACGGCCTCTGCCCTTACCTCAAACGTTGGGTCTGGACGATAACGAAGGTCTTTCATTTGGGTACTCCCTTCTCTTGCGGTCTAAAGCCCGCTTGGACTATCGACCAGTTAGATAAATGGAAGCTCTGCGCGAGCTTCGCCGCGAACTCAGTCGCTGGGACGAGTCCGGCGGCGGTGAAAGAGAACTGGCCAGGACTGCCCTGGCGTCGGTAGAAGAGCTGGAAGAGCTTCATTTCGCCGCCTCCTGCGCCTTCCTAACCCGCTTGAACGTCGAAGCCACATCTGCCCGAAGAAGCTCACTCTGCTGTGCTTCCTTCAGCTTCTCCACTCGCCGGCTTGGGTGCAATACGTATCTTGGCCCAAGCCAGAGAATTGCCGCTTCCAACTTCACTGCGTAGCTCATTCTTCCTCTCCTTCTGAAAGGTCTAGGTCAAGTGGATACGGCTCGTCGAAGTCCCAGGGGATATAATCCTCTTCAGCTTCTAGGGATGCTTGGTAATCGGGCATCATAAGACCGGCCTCTTCATCACCGCTTCCAGCTCCGTCTCTTGCCCGTTCTTCCTGCCCCAGTACCCCTGATCCGTCGTCGGCAGAATAGGTGCCTTGGGCCGACTGTCCTGCTGCGTACACCGCGGGAAGCTTATGCCCCGAAGCGCCTTATCCGCCGCTTCCCTCATCGCGTTCATATCTTCATCGTCTATCGTACTGATCTGTAACCTAGTCATTTTAAGCCTCCAAGTGAAAAATGGAACGGGAAATCCGCCCATAATGTAGTATAACCCATGCACCATGAAAATTCCGAAAGAGATGTGGTATCCATGAAATCTCTTAGATATCCTCTTCTGGGATCCCTGAGAGTTCATCAAGCAGCTTGTCTCCCTTTTCATCCTTCTCTTTATACTCCGCCATCAAACGCGCAAGCTTCTCTTTACTTGCCTCTATCGCTGGCTCAAGTTCTGTCTCTGTCATTCCCTCCCCTGTATTCGGCCAAGTCTCAAACCTCAGCATTCTGCGAATTGTCTCCGCGCCTACTCCCAGCATCTTCGCGGCTTCAACAGCATTTATTGGTGACTCTCTGTTCTTCGCTCGAAGATGCCTAACTTCCTGCTCCGTCAGCTTCCTGGCCTTGCTCGGCCTAATGCTCATACGTCTGCCAGTTCAGTAATCACCTCGATGGTTGCTGTAGAGTATAACCGCGCTTTCATCTCAAATACCGCAAATGTTCCAAGTTTTGCTTTTGCCTGCTCTTTTGCACATCCAAGAGCATCGTCTAGCGTATTGGTTGAGTATAGCCAGCTGTTCGTGTTATCATGTAGGTCTACCAATATATACAGTGGTTTCATTCTAATTCTCCTTGATTCGGCGGTAAATCCGCCCGTATCATAAGTATATGTCAGACTGTCCCATAAGTCAAGGAAGGGATACAACCACCATACAACCACAGCACTATAACTACTACCACCACCACCGTGTTACCCCCCGTTCCCTGTTTTCAAAGTTTAAATTGTGTGTTTGTAGTTAAAGAAAAAAAAATATATAATAAACTACACACCCCTTTTAAAACTTTAAAATTAGGGAACGGGGGTACATCGAGTAGTGGTGGTAGTGGTGGTGATTGTAATGTGGATGTGGTATTATCACCCCCAAGAAAAATCCGGGGAATTTCTCCCCCCGGACTTAGGTCTATTTTACCTTGATAACCTTTCCTGCTTTCATTTCAACTTGCGCGTACCAAGTATGAGGCGCAGGATAATGCGGGCCTGACACATATTCTGTTCCATCTTGTTTCGGCGTGCCCAGACCAGCCGTGAACAGCGTAATATGCGCGCCCTTTGTAACAGCCTCTTTAAACGCTTTCTTTGTCTTGAAGTTAATCTGCGTGTACATAAAGCCTCCATTTCGGCAACATTGCCGACAATGCGGACTGTCACTCCGCATTATCGCGCCGTTATGCCAATTCGTCCAGCGCCTTATCCGCATCTACCACCGGTGCACCTTGACGGCTCTTGCGAATATCCGCAATGGCCTCAGCCACCGAGCCCGATTTGCGCAGAAACGCGAGGCATTTTTTGGTATCGCCATTAAACGCTTTTATGGCATATCGTTCTGCGTAGTCCATCGCAATCTCATACGATACCGATTTAACCTTCGCAATCGCCTCAACCGTTATGGATTTCCCTCCGCCTTCGCCAGTTCCCGTGCGTTTCCAGTCTTCCGTGCCCGTTTCATAATACGAAACAAGCTCAGTCATGGCCGTAAGTTTATCCATCGGACTGGCCGAACGGCCCGTTTCCTGATCACGGCCAATCGCAGCCGCATCTGAAATGCGCTGAATCAATCCGTGTACCGCAGCATGTTGCATAATCTTGTCATGCAGTTTACTCGTGTCCAACACGACTGAACCCGCGCCGAGCACGTTAAACGCCACCGTCAGATTTCCGTCAGCCAGATCTTCGACTGAATGCGTTATAACCGAATTTCCCTTCGCCTTGATTTGCATTTTGAGCCTCCATAATCCCGCACCATTGCGGGTACAATATATAATGCAAGCGCCGTGCCAAATACGCCCGATGCCTGAATTATTTATTCCCATTCAAAATCAACGAGTTAGCTGAATGTCCATTGTCGAAATATCGACTGACGCAATGCAGCATGTCGGACTCTCATCAGTTTCGTTGGATTATCGTCACATTCAGCTGCAGGTCATTGATTACATGGAGAAAATGGTTGACGGCTGGCCGACATGTCGCCGGCTCGTCATGTTGCGCTGCAGCATCAGGGTTCCATGGCGCGGCTGACCATCCATTATCTACATCATTGATGCCTGCATCAATCGATCTAATGGTGCGCTGCCGCACGATACGCACGGCCAGCCGTGATCACATCAATCGTATTGATACGCTGATAGACGCACCTAATGAGCACCTGGCCCGTGACGAAATCCCAACACAGGCCCCCGGAGGGGCAAAAAGGAAACTGGCGAAAAACGCTTAATCAAAGTTTAAATTTTTTGTGATCCTGGGGATTTCGGATATCCATTATGCCCCCATAACAGATTTCCATTATTCCTGAATTACTTCACAACATCTTCCGGCGTGCGGGTTGACTTTGGGCGGGAGATCGAGTATAATGGATAATGGGAACTGAATTACGAGTGCTGACTACCTCCACGAAAGAGCAGGAGCTTAGGGTTGCCAGGGCGTTGGAGAAGGCCGGGAAAGCGGAGCTTACCTGCTTCATTCTAGTGGGCTTGGATAAAGCCGGAGATATCCGCACCTTCTCCTCTTCGTTTCCTAGTCGGCTTGCTCTTGTCGGCGCGTTAGAATTTGCTAAAGATGAAATTATAAATCCAAAATGAGTACTCCATCAGTGGCACTAGAAGCGCTTTTTGAAGAAGCTTCTCCCTCCGCCGGCGAACGGCCCGTGGGGGCTCGGGTGCCGAAGATCCGTTACTCGCATGAGGCGATGGCGGATCTACTGATTCAGAATCCCTGGATCTCCCAGAACCAGATCGCATTGCACTTCGGCTACACTGCCTCGTGGGTCAGCACGATCATAACGAGTGATGCGTTCCAGGCTCTCCTAGCCAGCCGCCGAGAAGAAGTCGTTGATCCTATTCTCCGCGCTTCTCTAGAGGAACGCTTCCGCGGCCTGGTGCACCGGTCCCTGCAAGTCTTGGCGGAGAAGCTAGACCGGCCTTCGACGACTATCCCCGACAATGTAGTTCTCCGCGCTCTCGAACTAGGCGCTAGGGGAATAGAACTCGGTGGGTTCGGAAGACCCCAAGTAGCGCCCCCGGCCCCGCCCGAGCCGAATCGCTTAGAAGCCCTGGCGAGTCGTCTGGTGGAATTACAGTCTAATGTTAGGAAAGGAGTTACCTATGAAAATGAAATCGAAACCGTCGAAGTCGTCCAAGCCGGCGAAGTCGGGGAAGTTCGTGGATCGGGATCTGATGGGAGTGAATCCGTTGAAGGAGCAGTTCGAGCCGAAGGACCCGAATCCAGTGCGGCAGCATAACAAGATGGCAGGTGGAGCATGAGGCCGGCGGCGGGTGCCGCAGTAAATCGGGCGAGGCCACTATGCCACTGAAGAAGGGTAAGGGGAAGAAGGTGGTTGGCTCGAATATTAAGGAATTGATGAAGTCTGGCCGCCCGCAGAAGCAGGCAGTTGCGATAGCTCTTTCGGCGGCGAGGAAGAAGAAATGAGCATAGACGTAGCGATTACTAACCTCCAAGCTGAAGTAGATTCCTTTCAGCAAGGGACTAAGCTTCAGCCGAAGAATGGAACCGCGGACTGGTTTAGGCTTCGTGCGCTAAGTCTCGGGTTATCCCATCTGAAGAGGATAAAACAGCTAGGCGTACATTCTGACCCCGAGGCCGCCGAGCGCTTCTATCGAGCTTGCAGCAATACCTTTAAATCAACAGAGGTGCCGCCGGCGGATGTGATAGTAAAAGAGACGGTGCCGGTGTGAGCCGCATTATCCTCCAATCCAAACTCGTAGGAGATTCCCCTAATGTCATCTTCGATTTCACGTCGTCCATCGGCCTCACGGAAACCATCAGCACGCAAATCTGTACCGCATCGGTCTACTCGGGCAGCGACCCAAGCCCTGGGTCTCTCATCGCTGGTGCGGCCACCGCGAGCGGGGCGCAAGTCACCCAAAGGCTTTTAGGAGGGGTGGTGGGAGTGATTTATGAGATTGCATGTAAGATTACGACGAGCACGGGTCAGACCCTTCAGCTCGTTGGGTATCTGCCAGTTCTTCCTGACTTGATCTAGGAGACCTTATGTCCGCCTCAAACATTCCTCTGCTTGCCGGCGCAACGCTGCTGACGGACACCGCGGCGGCCGCCGTAGTCGTCGTCAAGGCCTCCAGTGGTGTTATCTATGAGTTAGAACTAGATAACACCGCCAACGCCGCCGTGACGTACCTGCGACTGTATAACGCCACGAGTGCGACGATAGGCAGCACGCAGTACGATGGCCTCTACATCGTGCCGGCGAGTGTGAAGATCACTGTCGTCCTTCCCGCCGGCGTGACGTATGGAACAGGCATCTGCTACGCCGCAACGACCAGCGCGACTCTGGCCACGACTACCGCGCCGTCTAGTAGCTTCGCTATTAAGATGGTCTACGTGTGACCGTTCGTCTCACCGCCGATCTCGTCGAGTCCTTCGCAGGGATGTATCTCTCTGTGAACTACGACACTAGCGCTCCCGTTCCTCGCTTCCACCGGGAGGTTTGGGACATGTATTGCTCGGATCATCCCCAGTGTGCCGTCGCGGCCCCTCGGGGCCATGCGAAGTCTACCGCTTTCACTCTCTCTTACGGCCTGGCCGTAGTGCTCTTTCGCGAGCAGAACTACGTGGTTATCCTCGGTAGTAGCGAGGACATGGCCGTAGAGAGCCTGGGTGAACTGGTCCTCGAGCTGGCGGAGAACGAGGACATTATTCGAGACTTCGGGATCAAGGGATTTATCACAGAACAGAAGACTGATGTGATTGTGGAGTGTACTGATGGGCACCAATTCAGGATTATCGGTAGAGGAGCTGGCCAGAAAATACGGGGTAGGAAATGGAGAGGGAAGCGTCCCGGCCTTATCCTATTTGATGATATTGAAGACGACGAGCAGGTGGAGTCCCGGGATCAACGAGTTAAGTTCCGCAAGTGGTTCTTCCGCGCCGCCAAGCAAGCTGTCCGCATCGGCGGGAAGGTAAGGGGTCACGGCACAATTCTCCATGAAGATTCCATGCTCGCGAATCTTATGAAGAATTCTCAGTGGCACTCGAAGGTTTATAAGGCCCACGAGGGCTTTGATGATTTCTCGAATATCCTTTGGCCGGAGAGGTTTAGCGAAGCTGCGCTGCGGTCGAAGCGGCAGGAACTGATAGAGGCCCATGATGCCGCCGGCTACTCCGCCGAGTTACTGAATGACCCGTTGGATAACTCCGAAGCGTACCTGCGCAAGGACGACTTCATCCCCATGAGCGAGGGAGATTATGAACGACCCAAGAGAATTGGTTGCGGATGGGACTTTGCTGTTTCAAAGGCAGACCTTGCCAATCGTACAAGCTGCACGATCGGAGGGAAGTGTTCTCAGAACATACTTTACTTCCTTGACTTCCGGGTCGGTCGGTGGAGTCCCTCAGAGTCAAAGGGTTCTGTTGCCCTTGGAATATATGGCTGGATAGATGTAATGTTCCAGGTGGAAGCTAGATGGCACCCTGACTTCCACGCAGTAGAAGGTGGTGCTATCTGGAACGCGGTTAAGAAAGTCATCTACGAAGAGATGCTGGTCAGAGATGTATTCCTTAATATCGAAGTAATAGTCTCGGTGAAGGACAAGGCCACTCGTGGGAAATCCCTTCAGAAGCGTCACCGCGCGGGAGCCACTCGGTGGAACACTAAGTCGGAAGGGTATGAAGGCGCGAAGGATGAGATGCTTAGATTCACTGGTGGAGCAGCCGCTCGCCTCGACGACCAGTTTGATTCGGCGGCCCTCCTCTCCTTGGCCTTCGACAACGCGCCCTTAGTCGTCGATGAAGACTTCGAGACCGAGGACGAGTATGATATGCGCCGGCAAGACCCGCGCAGGGACAGTGGACGTTCTAGGGTAACGGGGTACTAATGCTAAAGCTCTCCAAAAAGATCACCCTCAACGAGTCGGCAATCCGAGCGCCTAATCTCTGCGACCGCTTCTCCGACGACGATCTAGCAGCTATAGGTAACTGGGTCTGGGAAGGTTACAACCGAGATGTTCAAACTCGGATTCCTTGGAACCGTCGCACCGAAGCCGCGATGGACCTCGCGATGCAGATTCAGAAAGATAAGTCCTTTCCATGGCCCGGCTGTGCAAACGTAGCCTTTCCCCTTGTGACTATTGCGGCATTACAGTTTCATGCCCGGGCCTATCCTTCTATCATAAATGGATCGAAGGTAGTTAATTGCCGCGTTATTGGCCCTGACCCAAAGGGCATTGAAGCCGAGCGGGCTACTCGCATCTCCACCCATATGTCCTGGCAGCTCTTAGAGCAAGACGAGGATTGGGAAGAGCAGCAAGACCGCGCGCTGATCAACGTCCCTGTCGTCGGCCTAGCATTTAAGAAGACTTACTATGGCGCGGCTTGCCGCCATAACGAAAGTGATCTTGTTCTCGCAAAAGACCTTGTCCTAGACTATTGGGCCAAGTCCGTTGAGACCTGTCCGCGGAAGACCCATCTGATCCCTCTGTTCCGTAATGATATCTATGAGCGAGTGAAACGCGGAACCTTCAGGGATGTTCTAGAAGAAGAATGGTATAAGTCCGAGGCGGCTCCGACGAGAACACAGCAGCAGATCGAGCAAGATAACCGCGCGGGGCTGACGGTTCCTGAGGCAGACTCCACGACTCCCTTCGGCGGCTTGGAGCAACACTGTTCCTTAGACCTTGATCAAGACGGTTACGCCGAGCCTTACATTATCACCATTGAAGAGAAGTCCCGCAAGGTCCTCCGCATCGTTACTCGCTTCGACCGCGAGGCCGACATTGAGCGTAACTCGAAGAACGAGATCATCCAGGTCAGCGCGGTAGAGTACTTCACCAAAATCCCCTTCATCCCGAATCCCGATGGTAGCCTCATGGACATTGGCTTCGGCGTCCTCTTAGGCCCACTCAATGAAGCTACCAACTCTATCGTCAACCAACTTATCGACGCCGGCACTATGGCAACGACTGCCGGGGGGTTCCTGGGACGCGGTGCAAAGATACGCGGAGGTGTCTACACCTTCAGTCCGTTCGGCTGGAATCGCGTGGACGCAACGGGGGACGATCTCCACAAGTCTATCTTTCCTCTGCCCGTTCGAGAACCCTCTGCAGTTCTCTTCCAGTTACTTTCGCTTCTCATCAACTATACGAATAGGATCAGTGGGTCAAGTGATACATTAGTAGGAGAGAATCCAGGACAGAACACGCCGGCGCAGACGCAGCAGAGTATGGTTGAACAAGGGCAGAAGATTTACTCCGCGATCTTCAAGCGCATCTGGCGGAGTATGAAACAAGAGTTTAAGAAGTGGTATGTGCTGAATGGGATTCACTTGCCGGCGAAGCAGAGCTTCGGGGTAGAAGGTGCCTTCGCGCTTCGAGAGGATTACTTAGGCGATCCGAGCACGGTAGTTCCTGTGGCCGACCCGAACATCACTAGTAGCTCTGACAAGTTCAACCGTGCGAAGTTCATCTCAGATCGCTCGATGGTTGCCGCCGGCTACGACCACGATGAAGTAGAGAAACACCTCCTCGCGGCCGCCGAGATACATGATACTGATAAGATCTATGTTGGCATCCAGAAGACTGGTCCTCTCCCGAATCCGAAGGTCCAAGTCGAACAGATGAAGCTGCAATTCCAGCAGGCAAAGCTTCAACAAGACAAGATAGAATTTATGCAGGAGCTTCAGGAAACTGCTCGCGTGAATACCGCGAAGATCACGGAGCTTATGGCCAAGGCGGCTATGGAAGTAGAGCAAGCCGGCGGCGTGAAAGAGGGCCATATGATCGCGGCCTTCGAAGCCCAGATCGGCGCGCTGAAGAATCACAACGACGCTTTGAATGGTAGGATTAAGTTACTTATGGACGGGATGCAAAATGAGCGAGAAGCAAGTCAGCAAGGAGCAGGAGCTGTTTCTGGAGTGGCTGGAGCATCCGGTAACGGAGCAGCTGCGAGCGTGGGCGCGGCGTAAGCGTGAAGCGCTTAAAGAATCGTGGGCACAGGGAAGTTTCTCTGATGGCTTCGATGTAGCAATGGCGGTAAAGAACGCCGGGGCTACTGGTGCATGTAGTGCGTATTTGGAAGTTGAGCAGATAGACTTTGAGACACTTTCTGAGGAGTTAGATGATGGAGAACACATCGGGGCTTTGCCCGAAAGGAAAGGCGGTTCTAGTTGAGCCGTATGAACCGGAGGTTAAGAAGGGTATGATCGTGTTGACACAAGGTGCGAAGCAGCAAGGACTGATGCTTGAACAGCGAGCAATCGTTGTTGAGCTAGGACCTGATGCTTGGAAGGGCGAAACTCCTAGAGCGGCTGTAGGGGAGAAAGTTCTTGTGTCTCGCTTTGCAGGATACATGGCGAAGGGTCCGGCAGATGGAAAGGACTATCGCATCATTAACTGCAACGACATATTCGCGGGGATAGTTAAGGAGAAAGAAAATGAGTGAGCCACAAGTAGAGCAAGAAGCCCGGGCCCTTGGCTGGGTTCCCCAAGAAGAGTTTAAGGGTGATGCTGAGCGTTGGGTGGATGCTGAGGCCTTCGTAGATCGCGGCAAGCACATCATGCCGATTCTTCAGAAGAATAATGAGCGGCTGCAAGCGCAGTTGAGAGAACGCGACACGAGACTGACGAAGCTTGAGGGCTTGCTTGAAGCTTCGCAGGAGAGTATCGCGGCGCTAGAGGAACACCACACGGCGGCTACGAAGAAGCAAGTCGAGCGCGCACGTGCGGATCTTCTGAATGAGTTGAAGCTAGCGCGAGAGAACAATGACGTCGCGGCTGAGGTTCAGATTGTTGATGAATTGACTCGGACTTCCGCGGCCGCCGAGGTTAAGACAGAGGTCAAAGAAGTAAAGACCGAAGTCAAGACGGTTGCTACTGATGCCCCTGAAGTCGCCGCGTTCAAGATCGCTAACGCTTCTTGGTTCGGAGTTGATCTGAAAGAAACTGTTCGCTTCAATCGTACCTGTGAAGATATGCGACTTGAAGGCATCACAATCGTTGGTCAGCCTTTCCTAGACGCCGCGATGAAGCGCTTCGAGGAAGGCGGGCGGCAAACGAATAGTAAGGTAGAGAGCGGGCGTAGTGGAGGTGGTGGTGGAGGCAGTGGCACCAAGACTGGCAGAACATTCGCCAGCTTAACGAAAGATGAGAAAGACGCTTGTCACGCGGATTCCAAGAAACTCGTCGGCGAAGGTAGAAGGTTTAAGACCGTCGGAGACTGGGAAAAGCGTTACGTAGAATTACTTTACCCCGAGGAGCAATAGTCATGGAGCAAGATGTAGGTATTGGCCGGAATGGAAAGCTCGGGCCTGTTATTCAGTTCAACGCTCCTATGTTCTACGTTGACTTTAAAGACGCCGATCCTGACTGGTTCACTAATCCGTTAGAACTTATGAAGGGCGGCACCGTAGGTGAAGTAAACAGACAGGCTATTCATGAAAGACTTGACGCACAAATCGACTGGTTTATAAAGGAAAACAATCATGTCTAAGGAACAAAGCCCGGCGAATGCCGAGGAAACCTTCGTCGTCCCGGCGGACTTTATTCCAATGTCTATGCCAAAGGAACGGCTTTCCGTTCCCGATCGCCCCGGCTGGCATAGGCATTGGTTTAGAGGTTCGCCGGATAGACTAGCGAGGGCACAGGAAGCTTACTATCAATTCGTAGACCCTGCGACTATTCACACCGCGAACTTCGATGTAGCAGGTGATGGCTCGCAGGCAGGTAACACAGACATGGGCACAAGGTATTCTGTCGTGGCCGGCGACGACCTCGACAACTCCGGACAGCCTTCCCGGCTGTACCTCATGGAATGCAGACAGGAGTTATTCGAGCTGAGCCAGAAACTTCTGGCAGACCGGAACGAGTCAATTGCAACGGCGCTGAGAGGCGGGCAGATTGGAGCCATGGAAGGTGATGGCGGCGAAACGGCCTTTGATGCTTCCCAACGCTATGTGAAGGGCAAGGTTCCAGATCTTTTCAACCCAAGAAAGAAGCCTCGTGCTTCTTAAATTCGGAGAATTAAATGGCAAATCCTAATGCCCCCTCCGGGTTCTCTCCTGTTAAAACTTTGACTGGAGCCCCCTGGAATGGTCAGGCAAATCTTTACTCCATCGCTGCTAGTTATGGTACGGCCCTTTATATCGGAGACCCGGTAGTTTCTTCGGGAACTTCCGATGCGAATGGCGTTCAAGGCATTGCGATTGGAGCTACCACGGGCGCGCTGAGAGGCGTGATTGTGGGACTGGGTACGAATGCTACTACGGTCGCCGGCGAGTCGCTTATGGCTAATGTTAATAACCTTAACATTACCTATCGCCCCGCGAGTGATCCGAGCATCTGGTACGCTATGGTAGTCGATGACCCCAACGTGCTGTTCGAAATTCAAGAGCACGCGAATGGAACGCAACTGTCCGCGGCTGAATGCGGACTGAATCAGATCAGTGTCTCCGGCGCTGGCAACGGCTTTGTTTCTGGGTGGCAGCTGGCTAGCTACTCTGACGCAACGCCGAACACTACGGCTACCTTACAACTTCGTTTGATGGGCCTGTCCCGGTACTCAACGAACTCGTTTGGAGCTTATGCAAAATGGCTTGTTAAGATCAACGTGCATGAGTTGGGCACGGGCACTGGCGCCTCTGGCGTATAGGAGAATATTATGGCTGGTGGCGGAGTAATTAACACAGGTTCCCACCCTAAACTTTTGTGGCCTGGAATCCACGAAATCTGGGGGCAAGTCTACGCAGAGCATGAGACAGAGTATACAGTGCTGTACAACGTCCAAGACTCTGACAAGGCCTTCGAGCAAGATGTTCAGGTAACTGGCTTCGGTCTGTTCCCTGTAAAAGGCCAAGGTGCGCCGTTGCAGAATGACTCGGAGATTCAAGGCTGGGTCACGAGTTATGCGCATATCGCTTATTCACTGGGCTATGCAGTAACGATTGAAGAAATCAGGGACAACCTTTATAAGGAAGTCGGACAGCGTAGGGCGAAGGCAAACGCGTTCTCTGCCAATCAAACGGTGGAGAATATCGCAGCGTTCCTCTACAACAACGCTTTCGTGACTACGTACTTCACGACAGCGGATGGAGCTGCGCTGATCTCAACGGCCCACGTGCCGGCGATCGGGGCGAATTACAGCAATGCGCTTTCCCCTGCGGCCGACTTGTCGGAGGCCTCGTTGGAAGATCTTAGCATCCAAATCATGGGTACTACGATGGACCGGGGTCTTTACATCAACGTGATGCCGGAGAGCTTGCACATCGCTCGCCAAGAGTGGTATAACGCAAACCGCATTATGAAGAGTGTGCTGCAGTCCAATACCTCCAACAACAACATCAACGTGCTGAAGGCGACGAATGCGTTCCCGAAAGGGATTCACATGAATCACTACTTCACGGCTCCCCACGCATGGTTTGTAAGGACGAACTGCCCGTCGGGTATGACGATGTTCTGGAGGGATAGGCCTGAGTTTGATCAGGATAATGATTTTGCTACGAAGAACGCACTGGCATCAACCTACTTCCGGATGAGCGTTGGGTGTACTGACCCACGTGGTATCGCAGGTTCTAACGGACCTTGAGGTAGAGTATTTTAATTGGATTTCTGTTATTACGGCATAATAGATTTCCAATTGAATAAACTCTGCATCTCGCAGAGATGTGTAGGGCCCATCCGGGCAAGGCAGCACGCGTTGGTAGGACTAAGACTCCTATCCCTTTGAAAGGAATTGCAGCATGTATACTATGGGTTCACCGACGAACTTCCCACAAGGCTTTGCCTATGGGCTTAATGTTCGAGGAGTGCCGGTTCTACAGTCACAGCCAGGGCAGGTCTACTGGTTGAACAACGGGCCGATTCTGATGCCGGGGCAACACGCCGGCAGCGATAATTCTCGTGGGACATATCTTGACCCCTTTGCTACGCTACAGCACGCGCAAGCAATAACGGTTCCGGGCCGCTGTGATATTATCATGGTAGGGTCGGGGCATCAGGAGACGATCTCTAATGCTACTGCGACGCTTCTTACTTCATCCACTACGGCAGTTATTGGTGTAGGCGCGGGACAGAGCAGGCCGACCTTCACCTTCAGCACTGCTAATACCGCCAACATTCCTGTAGCCGGCGCAAGCATGAGTCTGCAGAACCTAATGTTTGTGGGTAACTTTCTCAGCATTGCTTCAGCCTTCACAGAGGTGGATACTTCCTTCACCGGCGTGATTGCTACAGGTGGATTGCTGACAGCGAGTGGGGTTACTGGTTCCATCTACGCCGGCGTGACGTTAGCAGGAACGGGTGTACCGCAGGGAACTGTTGTACTGTATCAAGTTAGTGGAACCTCGTTGGGCGCAGGGACCTACATGACTTCCTGCGCAACGGCAGTAACATCTACTACCATGACCAGTGGCTCTACGGACTTCGCAATTGATAACTGTGAGTTCAGAGACGTCAGTGGATCGCTCGGATTCCTGAGCATCTTTACTACTAGTGCCAACGTCAACCAAGCCAATCGCTTCTCCCTGACGCGGAACATCTGGAATAGTCAGAGTACGGTTAGTCCAACGGTAGCTATTGCTGTAGGCGCTAATCAGGATGGTTGGAATATCAGCGACAACATTATGATCTCGCCGACGACTGCTGGTACAGAAGGCCCGATCCTGATGGCAACTGGCGCGAACAGTCTGACTAACTTTACCCTCGCTCGAAATCGTCTTACTCGTCCGATGGTCAGCACCTCACTGCCCTCCGCAATCAGTACCTCTGGCACCGCGTGGACAGGTCATGCCTATGATAACTACATCGGTACGGGCCTCAGTGGTTCCACTGGCATCTGGATCAGCACTGGCACGAAACTCAATTTCACTAACAACTACAGCATGATTACTCGGGCCGCGGACAAATCCGCCCTGATTAACCCATCTGCTGTTTAAGGAGAATCAATATGTCTACTGGTGGGGCAAACCCTGGCGTCTCGAGTGCAGCATCTGCTGCTACTCGTGCTATCTTCTTCGGAGACTATGCAGCCGCGGATGAAGGTTCATACTACACGGCTTCAATGCTGATTACAACTACCAGCACAGCGGTCGCGACTACTACGCAGATCCTTGGATGCACTAGTCCTGCGCTGGTGGTCTATAATCAGAATCCTGTAGGTGGCTACAACATCTACATGCGGTCGGTTAAGATTCGTCTGACGACGGTCAACACCGGCTCGACTACCATTGAGCAGGTAGGCGTTCTTAACAACAACATTGCCAATCTAACTACCGTTGGCACTCTTATGACCAACGGTCCCGTTAGTACTAACTCTAACTCTGGCACTACGTCGAAGGCACTGATCTACGCCGGCGTGAATGTGTGTGCTGCACCGACGGCAAGTGTTGGCAGTCGTATCTGTCACACAGGCCCAGTTACCGGCATCATCCCCATCGTGCTGGATCAGTGGATGTTCTCCTATGGAGACGTAGGAACTCCTAGTTCCTTTGGAGCAATCATTGGAACTACTGGAGGCGTAGTTACTGTTCCCCTGCCGCCCGTCATTATCGCCCCGCAGTGGTTCTACACTCTCGGCTTCTGGGGTGCAAGTACCTCCACGACTGCCCCGGTGTTCCGGATCGACGTCGGCTACATCGAACGCCCCGCCGGCCAGTAAGATGTTAAAAGTCTACTCGACAGCCGACGGAAGCACTTCAGTTCGTTATACAGTCGCCGGTGAGCTTGCCGGCGGCGAGGAACTGTTTGCTCCTATCACCGACGTAGCCAGCCTCCGCAACGCCCCTACGGTCCTTCGGCTTGATCTAGTATTCTTCTCCTTCGACAAAGGAATGCACGCGAGTCTTCGGTGGGAGGATGCAGAGAGTTCTCTCATAACTCCCCTTGAAGACCGCGGGTTTTTCTCCTTTGAGAGTTACTTCGGCGGCTGGAGCAACCCTCAGAGAGAAGAATTCACAGGAAACATTTGCGTTAAGGTGCTTGCGGGAGAGGAAGATCGCGTTTGGTCCTTCGCCCTTAAGCTAGAGCTTACTAAACAATCTCGTAAAGGAAACTGAAATGAGCAACATTGATACAATCGCGTATGGTAAGGCCGGGCAGACCTTCACGGCGACTAACGTCTCTGCGAAGATTATCACGGTAGTTGGGACTGCTATGACGGGGCTTATTCTGTCCAATCCTATTGGGTCTAATAGGTATATGAGCTTCATGACAGCGGGATTTACTTGGGGTACTATTCCTCCAAGTGCACAGGCTATTGGCATAGCCATTTCGCCTAATCAGCCAGTAGCTCCTTCGTCTCTGACGGTAGGCAGTGCGGTTATCAAGTCGGCAACAGGAAGCTCCAGTGCAGCGTCAGTTGGGATTGTGTGGGACACCGCAACACTGGGCGTTGCCTGCGTAGCCGCCCGCTGGTTCGGCGGCGCTGCGTGGATCACCGGCGGTTCTGGTGAAGCTCCCTATCTGCTGGTCGATAAGATTGATGGAGAACTCGGCCTTATGCCGGGTGCTCAGGCCGCTTTCTGCATGATCGGCGGCACGGGTCCTACTGGCATGTGTTCCCTGTCCTACATTGAAATCGCCCTGTAAGGAGTCCTAAGGTGGCCCAAGTCACGGTAAAGAAGATCGTTGAAGGGCCGTCACAGTTATTGCTTCGCGTAGACTTGCTGAGTGATGGGACAGGAGAGCTTAAGAATCAGCCCCTCCTGTCTCCTTCAGATCTAGTCCCTCCGAAGACCAATAACATCCCAGCCTTCCGTATCATGCAGATATGGTACGGAATGGTCTGGTTTGATGTGACGTTTAAGACAGGAACCATTACTCCCGCAGTGCTTTGGACCCTCGCGCGGGACTGTGATAGTTATGTAGATTTTCGGCACTTCGGCGGCTTGATTGATCCGGTGGTTTATACGCTTCCATTAACAGTAGATACAGGGATTCTTACTATATCAACTAATGGATTCTTACCTATTGGATCAGCCGGTAGCATCGTGCTCGAAATCGTTAAGACTAATCAGGCCTCCGCATGATACCGAGGATAAGGACAGGAAGGGACCCGAGAAATCGGGGCTCTTCTATGTTTGGGCTTGTTGCGCAAGGAGGGAGTAATAATCAACTAGGCCCTCGGGGGACGCTAGATAATCTTCTTGCGTCTGATATTAGTACCGTAGCCGACTACCAGCCCGGAAACTACACCGGCACGCTGAACGCG
>QGNH01000559.1_pt2 | contig 45426 bp, 69 predicted proteins | sample 1735481 | NCBI WGS metagenome assembly QGNH01 (sample SAMN09239004, study PRJNA386568) | Viral metagenome, whole genome shotgun sequencing project.
GCATCGGGTGACTCCTCCAAACTGGCTGCATCGGGTGACTCCTCCCAACTGGCTGCATCGGGTAACTCCTCCCAACTGGCGGCATCGGGTGACTCCTCCAAACTGGCGGCATCGGGTTACTCCTCCATCGCCGCTATATCCGGCACGAACGGCAAAGCGATGGCCGGGGAAAATGGCACAATAGTTCTGACTCGATGGGTTGGCAGCGAAAAGCGTTACCGAGTGTCTGTTGGCTACGTTGGCGAGAACATCGAAGCCGACACATGGTATTCACTGGATGATAGTGGAAATTTCGTCAAAGTAGCATAAGATTCAGGGGGCGTTATAATGTGCGAATTTTGCGAATCAGCAGGCGTGACGGGAGATTGCCCGGTGAAGAAAGATAAATTCTATGCTCACATGGAGAAGATGAGGGACTTCTACGCGGAGAAGATGGACGGGCCAAAGGGTAGTATGGCCTTTCCTCTATGGGCCGCAAAATGGGATGCCGTGGGAAACCTGATCGAAATGCGGTACTTCATGGCGAAAGTGAAAGATCGGACAGACAAGGAACTCAAGGACATGGCGGAACTGGTGAGGCGAACATGACTGGAGAACAGGAAAAGAAATATTTAGAGCTGAGAGATTTTGGATGGGAGTATGTCTGCACGAATGAGGACAAGACAGTTATTATGCGGAAATTTGAATACATTGGGGATGCCCGGCTTACTAACGGCAACGGAATATCCATAGACACTCAGGGCAATACTAAGGCAGTAATTGACAGCGAGCGCGGCGACTATCAGATGGAAGTGGCGCGGGACAACGAGCTTGACCGGAGGGAAGGATGAAAGAGAAACCGAGGACGTTTGAGCATTTCCCGAAAGATAAGCCTTGCCCTGTCTGTGGCACGTCTGATGATGGAGAGTGCATCCTAGTTAGCATAGACGGCACAATAAATGACGGGATATGTGAGGCAACTCCGGTGCATCTATGGTGTGCTATTGTTACCAATCATCAGCAAACAGTAGGGGTGATGTATGTCCGAACAATCTAAAGCCATGACCGCCCCTGACACCCCCTGCCGGTACTGCGGGAAAGAAATGGTCGGCTTGTTCGTCCGGTCTTGCACGGATAAGAATTGCCGGGGGTACAACCTTTGGGCTTTTTCCCGTTGCCTAATTTGCCACGAAATGAGGATAAACTGCTCATGTTGATGAATTGCTTAGATTGCCCCCACAGAGAACAATGTGCTAAAATGAAAGGAAAATTTAAATGTCCTTATCTGACCATATAAAATATTACAATAAAGTTGTCCAAGGTAGCGATGAATGGATTGCACTTCGGCGCGGGATAATAACCGCTAGCGAAATGAAGCTCATTTTAACGCCAACTCTTAAAACTGCGAACAACGACAAAGAAAAAGCGCATATGTACGAACTTGCCGCGCAACGAATAACAGAGTATGTAGAACCGCATTACATTAGTGACGATATGCTTAGAGGCTGTGAGGATGAAATAGAGGCACGACAACTCTACGACCTGACATATGCAAAGGTGCAGGAAGTGGGCTTCATTGTAAACAATTCTCAGGGATTCAAGATAGGTTATTCACCTGATGGAGTAGTAGGTGATGATGGTTTAATAGAGTGCAAGGGGAGGCGGCAGAAATACCAACTCTCCACGATAATCGAGGGTAAAGTACCGCCCGAACATATGCTTCAAGTCCAGACGGGATTATGGGTCACAGGGCGTAAATGGTGCGATTTTATCAGCTATTGTGGTGGTATGGATATGATAACTATTCGGGTATTCCCTGATATAGATATGCAAGAGGCGATAGTTAATGCGGCGACAGAGTTTGAAGCCAGAGTCAATAAGATTGTCGAAAGGTTCCGAATGATTCAAAAAGAAGGATTTACCCTGCTTATTCCGACAGAACGCAGAATAGAAATGGATATTTCAATTTAGGGGGTGAGGTTATGGCTATGACGGATTTGAGGAAAACAATTATTCCGAAAAGCGATCAACTCAATGCCGATGATTTAATCGGGACTACAAAGACTATCAAGGTCACAAAGGTATCACTTGCGGCAGGAGATCAACCTATTGCCATTAATTACGATGGTGACGGCGGAAAGCCTTACCTCCCGTGTAAATCAATGCGCCGGGTAATGGTTAATGTTTGGGGCTGTGACGGGAACGAATATGTAGGCCGAAGCATGACCCTTTACCGTGATGATAAAGTCACTTTCGGCGGCATGGCTGTAGGTGGTATTCGTATCAGCCATATGTCGCATATAGACAAAGACGTAACTATGGCCTTGACCGCTACCCGCGCGAACCGCAAGCCGTACACAGTTAAACCTTTAGTACAATCCCATGCGTCAAGTGATAAAAGTGGCTCACAGGGCAACGTTGGAAGCGGAGAACCCATAATACTGACAGAACAACAGCAGAAAGACCTTTGGGCGAAGGCAAAGGCGAAGGGAATTGCGCCCGACGATTTCAAGGCAAGTTTCGGCTCACTCAAAACTTTCCCGGTGTCTCAGCTTGCAGAGGCAGAAAAATGGATAGCGGCATACGGGCAAGAAGCACAAGAGCCGTGCGAGTTTTGCGGTCAGGTGGGCGGTCATACTGATTCCTGTCCTGATGCTGAACCGCCTCAAGATGATCTGTTCAAGGGGTAGATAACGGAGGAATTTTATGGAGTGTCCACGCTGTTACATTGATGAAGGGAATATATCTTGTCCACTTTGCCACGGTGAAGGTTATTTCAGCGATTTGTCAGAGGATATACAGGACGGGCCTGAGTGTTTCGGAGATTACGCGCCCGGTTCGTCAACGTGCGACTTCTGTGAATATCAAGAGGAATGCCGATGAAACAGTGTAGAAATTGCGGGTCGTTGGAATTGACCGAAATAGAACCGCTGAGAATATTGCAAATGAAGTTCAACGCAACCTGTGATGATTGCGGAGAATGGAATTACGTCCGAAGTGAGGTAGAAGATGAAAAATAGAGACGGTGGGGTAGAAAACGATCATTGGGCTACACCGAAATGGTTGTATGATAAACTTGACGCGGAGTTTCATTTCGACTTTGACCCATGTCCTCTTAATGCGACATTTGATGGTTTAGCTTGCGAGTGGGGGGGGAGTAATTTTGTAAACCCTCCCTATAATCGCAGGGACAAGCCGAGATTCATAAGGAAAGCATACTCAGAGTGGAGGAAAGGAAAGACTTGCGTTCTCCTCATTCCCGCCGCTACGAGCACAGCAGAGTTCCATGACGTAATATTGCCTTATGCGGAAGTTCGCTTTTTGCGAGGGAGGGTCGCGTTCCAAGGCGTGAATACAAAAGGTGAGGCTGTTTCAACTTCCAAAGGTAAGCATGACAGCATGATTTGTATTTTCAGGGGTGCTTGACATGAAAGACCGCATAGCAGGGATAATCACCTTTAGCCTGATAATCGGCTGTGTCTGGTGGACGATGACTCAGCTTCCGGGGATGGTGAAGGTGGAGCAGCGGTTAGCATGTACAGGATGCCATCATAACGAGCAGTGGGGCAAACATATTGGCGGGGAGCCTATGCCTTCCGAACATTCGTGTGGATGTCATAGGACATTGAAGGGCGGGAAACTAAATAACTCCCCGGCGCGGGGATAGGGGGACGGAAATGAGCAGAGAAATTAAGTTCAGGGTGTGGTATACTGATGAAAAGATAATGCTATCCCACGAAGAAGTGGATGCAAGTGACAAAGACGGCGTTATCATGTGGGGGGATATTTTCAATAAAGATAAACACCTGAATGTGGAAATCATGCAGTTCACCGGCCTCTGCGACAAGAACGGGAAAGAGATTTATGAGGGGGATATTTGTGTTAATGAGTTCCCTGGTACATTTAACGGAATCATCGTTTATTGCGCTCCAGAATGGAATCTGAAAGCAATAAAAAGCGGCAATTATTGGGATATCACAGTCGGACACTTAGAAATCATCGGCAACATCTACGAAAATGGCGAACTGATGGAGGCCACCCAATGAACCGCTACATCACCCTATCAGGGAGGATAATATGAAAATGGAATTACCAGATTATCGGAAACTTTACCTTGAACAGATTGAAATAGTGCGGAATCTGAAAGCTGATGCCGTCATTATGCGGGTTAATATCCGTGACAAGTTTGCAATGGCGGCGTTGACGGGGATATTGTCATGCACTGCAAAAATAGAGGTTATTGGCGGACCATCAGTTTCAAAAGAGGGTGCATCCGCAGTCGCATATTATTTTGCTGATTCCATGATGGAGGCCCGGAAATGAAGAAAACCATCACCCTATCAATCGTCGCCCTCGTCGCCATCGTAGCCGGGATGGGGCTGTATAATCATCTGCACAAGCCGGTGGAGACTCTCATCATTATTCAGCCGGTCGATCTGCCGAGCAACGTGGTACAGGTGAAAGTCAGTTCAGGGACCATGGCTCAAATCAAGCCTATTAAGGTATTACATCACAATTTGCCCGTAAAAAGGGCAGTTGGGGACCATGGCATCACCGAATCCCTCAACCGTCAGTCACTCCTTGCGATGAGACTGAAAATGGCCGACACGCCCACCTGTACTCCGGGAGAGGGAGACCCGGAGGCGGGGCCGGGGTATTTATGCGGTACGTGGCGGAAAGTGAATGACGGGCCTTGGGAGTACATGAAGTGAAGCTTTGCGAGATTGGCCGAATATATGACCCTCAACATCCTACGTGCCGGACTTGCCAAGTTGGATGCGCTCTGAAATCCATCAGTAAGCCGCTAAATTTGCCCGTAGAAAGCAAAACTCCCGCAAGCGCAGGGGGAAGCAAGGGGAAGCAGACAAAGACGGAAATAGAATATGGTACGCGGTTGTCGTTTGAGTTCCAGAACTGCAAAATAGTTCCCTTTGGACTGACGCTGAGAATGGCTAATAATCACAAGTACACGCCTGATTTTTGCGTTTATCCGGTTGACGGCAAAATACTGCTTGTCGAAGTGAAGGCGAGAGGCAAAGACGGATTCAGGCAACCAAGCTATCAACGGGCTAAATTAGCTTTCGATCAATGTCGCGTTGAATATTCACTTTTCATGTACCGTTGGGCTGAGAAATGTCGCGGAGAATGGACTGTAAAAGACTATTAACTTCGCGGGGAATAAGGAGGACAGGGGATGGACAGCATAGCACTATTTATGACGCATCTGGACGAATATGTTTCAGACCATAATCTGCCGATGGATATAACTGAGCGTGAGGACAAATGTCGAGAAGAGGATATTGAAAGAATGGAGGCATACTATTTATGCGAAAATAGCCCTCAATTCCTAAAAGGGGAGGTACTCGACCGCATCATAACCGGCCTACTCTTCGCCAAAGCCCTTGGCATCAAGAACCCTCTTATGGCCTGCTATGACAAACTGAGAGAGTGCAGAAATAGGCCAGAGTATAAGGCACTTCGGGGGGAGAAATGAAAGGTTTACCATGCACAACCCCGGGGTGTACCAATGAGCAGGGGCATCAACGTACCGTATGCCATAAGTGCCGTGCTTTGAAAAACTGGCATCGTATTCAGCGGCAAAAGAAAGAAGAAAAGCTCTGCCCTGATTGCCAGAAGAACAAGCGGACTCGCTATGGGATTTACTGTGAACCGTGCGGGATAGCTCGAACAGTAGAGGCAAGGAAAAGAGCGCGAGAGAAATACAAATCATCGGAAGAAGTTGACGACTTCACAGAGGTAGAGGACTGGCACCCTACTCCCCGCCCGGTGATAATGTCGGATGCCGAGCAGGATGCAATTGATAAGCGGGAGAGGGAAAAGCTAGATTGCCGCCCGTCAGCGATACGGACTCTCACCCCGGAAGAGATAGCGGCCCTACAGCCGACTATCACCCCTGTCAGCCAGATTAAATTCACGCGGCATTTCATCTGCGCGGTCAATGATTATTTCTGAGAAGTAGCAACCATTAAAAGGGAGGAAATGGTTAAGTAAAATAGTGTCCTTTGTGATAAAGAGATAATACTTTATTATATCTAATACCTGTTCTGTCTGATATTTCCTGCCCTGATAATATCTCTCCATTGAAATGTATTTTTAGGTTGCTTCTTCTATTATTGTTGTTGACTTTAGCTGTTGTCCACCGGCAGTTATCTTTAGAATATCCCTTATCATTATCCTTCCTGTCTATTTCTGCACCCACAAAAGGGGCATCTCCCATATCCATGTAGAACTGTTCAAATAAATCCCATTCAGGGCAAACCTTTATCCCCCTTGCTCCGTAATTTTTATATGACTTGTGGTCTGGGTTATTGCATCTCATTCTCATACTTGACCATATAAAGTAAATCTTAGTTGGAGAACCGTATTTACGCCGCGCCTGTCCATGTGTTAAATTGCGCGTTTTATTCAATTCTGCTTTTCTGCACCCGCAACTCGTAGTATGTCCAGACGTAAGGTGGTGTGCAGTAGCTATATGCTCTTTCCCACAAGAACAAAGGCATACCCACTGGGGTTTGTGTTGTGCATTATTTGCTGATCTTCTTATTACTTTGAGGTTGGTAAAAACGAGTCCTGTTAAGTCGCGTAATGGTGGCATGATTCATCCCCTTTAGATGCCCTTATGATGTGATGCGGAAACCAGTAAGGTTCTGGCTTGTCGGGTGCCCCCTATCCGCATTTTTGATATATTATACAGGCAAGTTATTTGTTATGCAACCACTTTTCACTCTTTCGTCATCGGGGCCATGAGGGAAAGTACCGCGTTCAGGGCGGCTACCCGTTCATCGGGCGTGTTGAACTTCTGCTTGATATCCGCAATGATGCCGGTTACGAGTTTAAACGCCTCAGGGCCTTCTGCGATTGCGAAGGATACGAGAGAGAGTATCGCTGTGAGTTCCATTACTTCACCCCCAATGCTACTGTAATGTTGTCGAGTACCTGCTTATCCGTGGCAAACTTGGCAAGGGCAACGGTATACCCTGCCACCGTTGACGGGTCTTGTCCGGCAGATATGGCTGCTTGAAGTGCCTTGTTCAGAAGAGTGTAGGAAGCGAGGGCCTGGTTATAAATGTCCACGGAGTTGTTAAACTGCTCCTTGGTTAGATACCCTGCCGCCCTCGCCTTCTGCAACATCGGCTTGGCGGATAGGACGGCTTGCCCGAGAACTAGAACGGACGTTGTAGCGGCATTTTGGGCTTGCTCAATCCCGGTCAGTTGCACCGTTGCTCCGGTTGTCGGGTCAACCTTGGTCGTGGAACAGCCGGAGTTACACGCCAGAAGAATGAGGCAGAGCGGAATCAGGAATAATCGTTTCATCAGGTACTCCTTTCGTTTCAGTGTGGACGGTTTCCCGTTTTTCGGTATCCGTCTTAATTGTGGCGTTCGCAGGGGGAGTAGTCAGCTTGTCAATTGTCTCGCTTTTCTTGGCGCTGCTGGTGGAGGTGCCTAGATAATAGCCGATTGCTATCCCTATCCATCCGATTAGGGCCATGAGCGCAATGTTGAAAAAGTCCTTGTTCGCTGGCTTCACTTCTCCGGTGCAGATGAAGTAGAACACCGCGCCGAACATGATGAGGGAACTGATAGACAGGATAGCCCCTACATAATTATTCTTTTCGGGCACTTGTTATCCTCCTTTCCTGTTTGTACTTCCACTCAGCCAGCTTCCATGCCAGCCGAATGGGTGAATTTATGCGGGCCGTGAAGGGGTCAACTTTATGCAACGGTGATTTCTCCTGCCTTCCATTTTGCCTGCTGAACTTTCCAGTCCGGGTCTTCCATATGGTCAGGGTCATGCAAACTGTGGAAATAATACCCCGCAACAAACCCCATGCCCTGTGCTATATCCGCCGCCTGTTGAAACCCCCGGTCAGGATAGTTCCATCCCAATGCGCCGTTGATTACCGGCACCATGTCAACCGCAAGCCCGAAATTATGCGGAGAACTGCCGCCCCTTGCATTGGTGACTACGCTACCGCCCGCGGTCCTCCCCTTGGCGTACAGGGCATCCTGCTCAGCGATAGTGCGCCTTCCTTGCGCCACCATCCATTCATAGCCGGTCTGCTTCATCAACTCCAATTTAAGAGCCTGAACTTTCGGGATGAAATCAGGGTCGAGGTTTGCAATAATGGTGTCATCGGTCATTTCCTTAATCCCCTTTCGCAGAATCTACAATGATACCCTTGGCGGTAAAATATCGGGCAGTCTTTCATCTTATACCACCTCGCAAACGCAAAGTAAAGAGGGTTAATGTCAGGGCTTAACAGCCTCAAGGTGACGACTTCCAAGTAGTCCGCTCTGTTGGTCGATATATTTGTTGCGCTCTTCGATATTGTTCACGCGAAACTCAAGCGTCTTAATCTGTTCGGCATGTTGCGCCAACAAGACTTTAGTATCAGAAAGCATATTCTGGATAGAAGTCAATTTGGTGGATATGTTATTGTTGAGAATCCCGACAATCACAATCCCGATAGTGAGCAGGATAGCAGAGGCTTTAAGCCATCCCGATTGCTTATGGACTTCATTGTCTACATCGTCGAGACGCTTCTCATGTGCATCACACTCTGCATCTCGCTCTCTTCGACCTGGCCCTTGACGCACAGTAATATTGTCTCCCATCCCGCCTCCCCTCTATCGTTTATTTACCGCTGAAAATGCAACCTAAACCGCAATGCTTCACTGTCTCAATATTCCGCGCCTGCTGTACTGCTAATCCATATTCAGCTTTAAGCCACTCATACCGAGGGCGGCAACATTCTATCACAATCCCCGCTCTGCCGTCAGATTGAAAGAGGATGTACTTGCTCAACGCCTGTCCATTCGGCATAGTCAGATTCTCTCCTTTTATGGCAATATTTGAAATCGCACGGACAAGGTTCATCTCTCCATGTGATCGTGCAGGTCATCAAAGCCAATAATTACTACCGCAAATTTTCTAAGTAGTGCGTTCTTTTTATCCATTGGTGCTCCTTTACATTGAGTGACGTTACCCTGAAAGTCCAATTTACTAAACTATCGCTAACCTTATCTGATACACCAGTTATCTCTACTACTTTCAACTTGAGTATCGAATTACCAATACTCTCTAAAGTTAAATCGTGGACAACGGTTATGGCTAATACGAAAAGTAAAATAACAATAAACATTTTCATAAATCCTCCCTTTGGATTTCCCTATGATGAATTGCGGCAATGCGTAGGGTTCGCACTTTCGGATGCCTCCTAGCCGCAAATTAGTATATCACATATTACCGCTTCCACGTGATCGTGCAGGTCACTTATTTCCCCGCGCAGTGGTAGTAGATAGTCAGACTCCCGGTGAATGTAGTTGGCGCGAATACAACCGCTGATGTGGAAATGCTTGATACAGTTGTTGGGAAGCCGATAATGTTTGTCGTAAGCACACACCCGTATATGGTGTTGAAAGCCTTATTGAACGTGAGGGTGCAGGTAGATACTGTTGTGCCGGTTATCGCAATTCTGCCATCATTGTCCGTGCCGACAACGGTTGAGGACGTACCGCAGGATGAAGTGGTCGGCAAGGTCGTCTGAGTGGATGATATGTGACCATCTTTCGCCTCAATGACGTTATTCGTGGCAGGGGCGGTTGTCCCATTGTTCACGGCAAGAGTTGTCGTTTTGGCGGCGAACGGGGTAGTGCCCCCCAAATCACCAGGGGAAGCAGGGTCAAATGCTGATGATGTGGTCGTACAGTTGACAACCGTCCCGTCCGTGGTGCAGGTTTTCCCATTCGTGAGGGTGCCTTTTTTGATCGCATATGTCACAATCGCCTTCTGACTTGCTATCTTTACATCAGAGTTCGCCGCTAACGTACCGTCTGTGTCGAGGTCTGCCCCATCTAACTGCTCAACGTTGAGGTTGGTAACTTTAGTTGTGCTAGCAACGGTAAAGGGCGCTGTTCCCGTAGCAACAGCAGAGGCTATAGTTCCCGCCACGCTCAGATTCCCCGCGCCGGGGTCGGTAGTTGTTCCGACCATTATCCCTTTTCCAATCCTAATGCGTTCCGTTTGGGCTGTTTCTCCTGAACCCGCATTTTTTATAGCGCAGAATGTGTCATGATTGCCACTCGTCCAATCTGAGCCAGAACCGCACAAAAATGTTGCAGATGGCGAAAAAGTCCCGGGGGTCACGCCATCATACCCTTGCCAAACAAATTGCCCGAGAGTTTTGTTTGCCAATACAGGTGTGGGACTTGCCTTGCTCCCTAATGTAAATCTATAAACAACTGAAGGGGTATTCCCTGTACCGTAGGAATCAAGTGCCACTTTCTCCCTATTCTTGTCGCCCTCAATATGCAGTGCGGCCAGGGTGGGGGTTGCGCCATCAGATGTATTTATGTGGAGGGGGTCAGCCGGAGTTATCCCCCTGCCAATCCATGAATTTGTCGTGTCAAAGCTAAGAATCGGAGTTGTCCCGTCAGCCTTAGTGATCTGCACCGCTGTAGTCGAATCAGAAGCGGGTTTTAAAACTGCCACAATCGGAGCCGTCAGGGTTTTAGCTGAGAGAGTCTGAGTGTCCGTGGTGCCGACAATAGCGCCTGATGGAAAAGTGGGCAAAATTGGCTTATTCGTTATTGAAGCACCGCCACTTGAAGCATTCCAATCTATATACTGTGCCGCAAGCCCACCCGCCGTGCCGGAAGTATTCTGGTTTAAAGTCGGAATAAAGTTGGACGGTATGGTATTCCCTGAACTGTAGGATGTTCCCCAAGCAGACGAACCGTTATAGTTCGGTATACCTGCGCCGCCACCAGGCCAAGCCATTGAACCGCCCCCACTTACATCTGCCGTGCAGGTAAATAAGCCAGTAGATGCATCAACCGCCGACATTTTATCTGTGCCTGAGCATGTTTTACTCGTAAGGGCTGATTGTTTCCCTGTCCATGCCGATACCTGTGCGGGAGTGGGGAGGGTGTGTGTGTCCTGATTCGCCCACCCACCAGTGTAATTATTCGGCCCGATGAAAGTATTGACGTTGTTTGCCAGATTAACATTGGCTGAATAATTTATCGCCGCAGTTGCAGAACTGGTGGTATCGACAAAGGTGTGATCTCGTATGAGGATATTAGTCAACCCTGTATTTGAAGCAGCCGGTTCAAAACTGATAGCATACGGAGTATTGAAATCCCGTTGTGTATGCCCTCCTATTATGCTGATGTTCGACCCATCAATAATCCGCACCATAGCTTTTGCCGCATTGTCGAAATCTTCATTAACCCCATATATTTTACTGGTCGTATTGATTTCCCACATATAGTCAGATGTGACATACTGGCTAAGGATAACTCCCGATTGAGTGGAATTGGAGTTAGTATCAAATGTAGCGGTGTTTGAAGTTTTCGATATAACTTTATAGGGGTTGCTTGTACTCGGAAAACCCGCAGATAGTGTGTAATAATTCCCCACGTTGATATTAGTGGCCGAAGATATAGAAATAGTTGGGCTTCCCGATGATGTGGAAACTCCGTTCAAGGGAGTATCTACAGGTCCAAACCCTGTAAAATAATGATTGCCGGTAAAAAAATTAACCCCTGCCCGAAAAACAACATTCTTCTGGAATCCGTTAATGATGTTGTTGAGAAACTGGTTATCCGTTGTCCAGATATTGAACCCGACACTCCCTAAAACGTGAAACGCTTTGAACCGGCTGTTCATTACGAGCAATTCAACTCCCGACCACGTAGCAGGAGAATCAACTATTTTCTTAGTTCGGAATATACGGCAATCCTCTATTTTAATTGTCCGTGCTCTGGTTTCCAAAACTGTAGGGTCGGACGATTGGATGTAAAGAAAATTGCTCTGTGTAGGAGAAGCTTTAGCTTTATTGAACTGAAATCCATCACCTTTCAGCCCTCTAAACGTAACTCGCTTTGAGGTATTGATGTTGAATAAATCGTAGTCACCCCATACTAACTCTGCTCCACCCTCAAAGGTGATGTCATCCTTTTGAACAATATTTATAGTTCCCGATATCCCACACTGTTTATTAGATGGGAATACTATATGCGTCTCAGGATGATTGCGCCATATTCTACCGGTCATGTCATCCTGAGTGGTATACGTATCAACGATGGACTGTAATGCAACTTTATTGTCAGTTGAGTAAAAGAACTCCGCACCTGAAACGGTTGTTGCCGCTGATGCCGCAAGGGTAACTGGTGAGACCCCTGTTATGGTTGTCTCAAGATTTAATTCATTGGTTGCCGCTCCTGTAACGATGATCCATTTCCCAATATCAGCGGAGGTAATGCTGGCGGAAGTTGAGAGGACATTTGAACCGGAGGTCATAGCCCCATCCATATACGATTTGCCGTCACACTTTACGCCGTGATCTTTTGCTGCAAGGGTAAATATATCCGTCAACGCCGCCCCGCTCCCGATAAACCCCGCCGCCGTGACGTTATGCGCTCCTACGTTGATGTCAGAGGTCGCGCCGGTGTAGGGAACCATCTGAGTCGAGTCAATATTTATCCCTACCCATCCCGAACCATCATAAACAAAGTCTGCCAGGGACTCAGGATATTTCGCCATGACGGTTGAGCTTACGGAGACGTTGTTTACCTTCGCCGTGCCGGTGATCGTGCAGGTATTCGTACCGGACCCGGCAGATAGCCCCCCGGCGATGTAGCGCACCCTGTCACCATTCACCGCACCGGCGGGAAGTGTGGTTGAACAGGTTGCACCTGAGTAGATGCGGAAGGTCTTATTTACAAGACTTGTGAACCCTGTACTTCCTTGAACGTAGGATATCGGAAGAATGGGAGCCTTAGTATTCAAAGCTGATTGCAAGTCTGTTTGTGAAGAGAGAGTGCCAGTAATGCCGCCCCATGAGGATGAACCACCGCCTCCCCCACCTGACATATTCTTATAACTGAAAATTCCTGAACTGTATCCATTGAACGTCTTACCGGCAGGAGCGGTCTGTTTCGCAATCTTGTTCTGCAAGGTCGTCGGAGCGGCAAAACACAACGCTGAAAGCAATGCGGCTGAAAGGACGGCTAGGATTATTCTCTGCATGATGCCTCCGGCTTAGTAATTATATTCAGCGTGGATGATGATGCTGTCGCCTGCCGCCCATACCCACGGGAGGGTAGCCTGAACTGACCCTTGCGGATATGCAACCGTGTCGCTTCCCACTAAGACTGTAAAGCCGTCATATTGGATATAAGGGGTGTTGGAAGCGTCAAAGATTATTCGCCCCGTCGCGGTTGCTGCTCCTGAAGAGTTGAGTAACCGAGTGTAGCCGAGTTGTGGCGTGGCAGTAATAGGAGCAACCGGCATTGGGAAGGTATAGTAACCGGTGCCAAGGGTTGTCGTGCTGCCGATGGTCAGAGCGATATCAACTATGTACCTGTCTCCCTTTCGATGCCATGACCCAGACAGTGACCCGTTGCCGATAGTCGGCTGAGTCCCGCTGCTTACCCATGAGGGCGTGAAGTCAACAGGCACGGTGTCGTAAGAGTTGGCCGTAGAACCAGAGTTGTCGATTATGGGGGGATTGTTGTAAACCATGTCGCCCAAATGGATATAATTAGTGCCTGTCCCGAGAATAACTTGCGGCCATAAAGTGACACCAGTGATAGTGTTACCAGACCCCTTAATAGTCATAGTCTCACCCGCAGCACCCCGGATACGCCCACCAGTGATATGAACATCAGCAGTGTTGTCGGAGAATTTATACCCCCCGGTGTACGAGTTGGTAACGAAGAATGACCCGCCTCCGAGATCGGCAAATAGCGCTCCGTCAGTCTGTATGTTCGCATACGTATGCGGGGCAGCCCCACCACCGCTCGTACTGGCATCCACAAGCTTGACAGAATAGTTGCCGGGAGTCGTACCGTTCAACCGATCTATATCCCCACACACCCAAGAGTCCTGACTACCTGACGATATGTCTGTGTACTCAATGGCGTATCCGGCTGAGTTAATGATGCGAAAGTCGCGCCCTTTCTGCCGATTAGTATTTGCAGGGATGACCACGTTGCGCCCGGTATAGTTGGCCCCGTCACCCTCAAGAGTCAGGTCTACAATCTGGCATCCCGTTCCCATCGTCAGCAAGTCACCATTGAAATGCTTTTGAAGGATAGTCGATTCACTACCGGAACCGTACAGGACTTGACCTGTCCCGCAATTCAGCATCGAAGCGATAAAGAACGTACCCGCACCGATGTTGACCGATTTGCCAGTGGCAAGGGCAAAATTGATAGTGGCGTAGTCGGAGGCGTTCACGCGCCCGTCGATGGTTGATTCTCCCCCATCACCACCGCTGCCCCCTCCCCCCCCACCGCCTTGTTCTGCTTTCTCGTTTACCTGCTGAACCATTTTCACCACTCTGTCAAAAGACTTCTCTATGGTCTTGGCAGAGAATGGCGCACCGTTCGCCCATGTGGTAGTCTGTGTCAAGGGCAGAGCGCGGTATATCTTCAACGTCTGCCCTGTCGCAAGAGCAATTATGGTTGTGACCACATGACCCGATTCATCCAGTGAGCGAGTTATCAACCTGAGACTGCCGCCCGAAGGATTAGCCGCGCCGGTCAAGGTGTAATCGACATTCTCCACCAGAGTATGAACGCTTGCGTCTGCGTCAGTCCTGACGGCCACAATCTCAGTGTTAGAGTCGAAGGTGAAAGAGAAGGTAAACGGGCCTGTTGAACCTGTACCGTTGAAAGTCGCAGAGGTATTGGTTATAGTCACCGTGGCATAAGCCGAAGGCACCATGAACAGAAATAATGCGACGATGATAAAACGCTTCATGCTACCTCCTATTTCTTGCATACCGTCATTTATTTGACGCTTTTATGTCAACCGTTAGATTTTTGACGCTATCATTTTTAAACCGCTTCTGTATTGGAAAACTGACCGTCAAATCTTTGTCGTTGACAATCAATAAACTTTAATCATAAAATCTGAATTGCAGGCATCTGATTGGTTCTTGGGATTAGCTCTCATCCCAAACCCTTCTCTCAAAGTTAATGTGCTAAACCCCTTACCTTCTGTTCTCTGCATTATCTATCTTCTCATTCAGCTTATCCAAGGCTTCCCCACTAACATCCTCATGGTCAAGCAAGTAATGATTAATCTTGTTTTCGTAAGCGTCCCTTACTTCGTCGCGCTGAGAATCTGTCAAGTTTTTCCAAATATTGATAGCCTTTTCAAGCGGCTGTTTGCTGAAAACAGATTGCATCGGGGTCATTGAAACTTCTTTGTCAATCGCGGCCTTTTCGTTCTTGCCGAGGTTGTCGTAAACTTCCTGCTGATATTCGTTCAAATCTTCTTCTTTCCTCATCTTGCCGATTATCTCTTGATGCACCTTGCGCTCATTCAGCGGCACGTCTTTCCGCATACCGGGGATGACGTTCTTGATTGCCTCCCCTGTGGTGGTAGGCTTGCGGGGAGTGTCGTTGTCAAGGGTACGCGCCAAGGCTCCAACATCGGGAGGGATGACAAGACTGATAGCCAGATTGGTAAAATACTTCTGCCGCCCTTCGGGGGTCATAAACGCTGTCAGGTCTTTCTCAGTAGTCCCGACAAAAGGTATATGCTCCGCAAGCCCTACGGCCCCCTGTGCCGCTCCGGTTGCCATACTCGATAGTTGCCCTTGCCCCTTAAACTTTGCCGCTTCATGGGCGTTTTTGACGGTCTGGTATACCTGCATTGATTCAAGTAGGGGGATATGACCGGCATACTTCGGCATTTTCTTCCCGCCGATAGCCCATTCACCCGCGCCAAGGTCGTTCGGGTCGCGTTTTTCGCCCTTCTCAAAGTACCCGCCAAAGGTTATCGGGAGTATGCCTGAGAAAACCGCCGTTGCCATTAATGCCGAAACTGAGTTTTTCTTCAAGTTCCTCATAATGAAATCAGCTTCTTTAGGTGTAAGGCTGTCAATTCCCTTGAGTGCTGCTTTAGTGAGGCCGGGAATAGCCCTTAACCCTCCCGCCGTATATGATGCAACTTCATCGGCAAAGTTTGCGGCAACCTTGATAATGGGAAATTCAGTTTCAAGCGCAAGGGCAAAAGCCGCCGCACCTTTGTTGTCAGCCCTCTTGAACGTGCCAAGCATGGCCTTATATGCGCTGATGATGATGTTGTCGTTCATCAGGATAGCGCGGTTAGCCTCTACATAAGCTTCCGACATAACCAACGCCTGAGTTTTCGGGTCGTTGATATCATGACCGTCTTTGATGTATCGCTCTGCAATGATTTCGGCAGACCGGAAGAACTCAGCCCGTTTCGGGATTACCTTTAATATTGAGTGAAGCCTCCCCATTGAGTTCATCAGTTCAGGGGAGGAAGTGTATTTCTTATCACCGTACAGCACATCGAGTTCACCGAGTCCGGTTTTCCAGATGCTCTTTATATCCTCCCATGATTTCTTGTCCCATATCTGGCTGAAAGCTTGCGTCTCTGAACTAAGGTTTAATCCTCCGCCTTCCCTGTGGGCTTTTTCTCCTATCTTCTTGACAGGGGGTATCAGTTCAAGGATATTCCCCATCATGCCTTCCATTGGGGTAATGCCGAATCTTGAACCTGCGGCAATGGTCAGCTTGCCTAAAACCTTGACACCGGCAAGGAGAACGAACCGCCGCCAGTCTACAATCCCCGCCCGTAACCTTTCCGGCAGAGTCATGTTAGCGCGTTCCTGCTCCTTTATCGCCTGTTCAATCTGCCCTTTAACCGCCTCCTCTTTTGCCTTTAACTCCATCCCCTCTTTGTCGAGTTCAAGAGCCGGTTTCTTCGCCTTCTTGGAGAAGTCGCCGGTTTCTAACTGCTTCTCCATTTCGGCAATGCGATTGGTAAGGCGGGTCTTGTATGCTTTCATTCTTGCCGCGTCAGGGTCTTTCGGCGGCTTGGCTTCATCCTGCAACCTTTTTAATTCTTCGTTGAGCTTGTCGAGTTTCTCACGCTTTTTGGCTATTTCGGGAGTGTCGGGAGTTGCACTCTGTTTTTTCTCAGGGTTTAGGTCGTTCTCTGCGATTCTACGTTCCTTCTCTGCTATTGCCTTTTCTAAAGACTTCTCTTTGGCCTTGATTTGTTTTTCAGTATCAGCCATGAATTTCTTTGCGGCTGTTATTTGAGGGTCTTCATCAGGAACACCCTTCTTTTTCATTTCTTCGATTAATGCTTTTTTTTCTTCCCACTTAACTTTCAGCTTATCACGTGCATCCCTAAGAGCTATTTCTTCTTTATCATAAGGCATTGCCTTGTTTTTTGGCGGACCTTCCCCCGTCTCAATTTGTTTTTTGAGGTCGGTTATCTGGTTTTGAAGGCTGGTTTTCCTTGCGTCATGTGTGGTTTTCCATTGTTGCTCCGGGGTCTTTGTCTCAATACCCAAGTCTTTCATAGCTTGATGTATTTTCTTCTCATATTCCCTAACCAGTTGCGTCTTTGCATCCCTTGTCAATCCACTATGTTCAGGACTTTTCCCTGACAATACATCTTCGTAAGCAGAAATAAGCCGCATAATCCGTTTAGCTTCTCTGGTTGCTATTTCAAGAGCATCCTGGCTCATTTTGGAAGTCTTGCCATATCCTGAGATAGCATCCCGGATGTCTCGCTTCGTCACACCTTCCATTACGTCCTTCACCCTCTCATGGATGGAGTCGATGATAGCGTCAACATTCGTAATACCCTTTTTTATTCTGTTCCGTGCCATTTCAACTAAGACGGGAACGGCGGAAGGGTCGATACCGACATTCAGCTTGTTCGGATTCAGTATCTTGTTCAGCTTGGCGGCGAGGGAATCAAACTCAGTGTCAAGGGCTTGCTTTGTTGCCGTCCTCTTTGTTTTCCTGACTTCGGCATCGACTTCACGCTTGATCTTGCCAACGACCTTTTCCGCCTGCCCCTTAGATTTACCCTCTTCGTGGGTCTCAAGTTTCCGTTGCGCCTCTTCAAGCTGATTGGTCAACTCTTCGATTTTAGCCAAGGTTTCCGGGGGCAACTCTTTCCCCTTGTTCGCCTCTTTCATCCGGTGTTCAGTTTGGAGAATGGAATAATCGTCTGCTATTTCGCCAACACGCACCCTTAATGCCGCTGATGCTTCCGTCCCGGCGTAAGTGGTAGCCTGCTGATTCGTTTCATAGTCAGCCCTGATTCGGTCAAGTTGCTGTTCCTTCTCCTTGATAGCGGCTTCATCCCCCGCCTCTTTTGCCGCCTTTAACTCTTCCCGCGCCTTGCGCCCTTCCTGATCTAGTTTCCGCTTGTCATACCGTAACGCCGCCTGTTCTTCGGCACTCACAAGACGGTCAGGATTGTCAACGATATCCCTTGCACCTGCGCGCGGGTCGTACTCGCCGGAATCAACGCGCCTTTTCCCTTCGGCATCACGTTCAGCATCGGATACTTTGCGCTTGTCGGCAGGGTCGAGTCCTTCGGCAGCTCGTTCTTCTTCCACCATGCGGTTCTTTATGCCGATGGTGTCAGGCTTTTCCTCTTTTGCGGACGCTGTTTCTTTTTCTCCGTCCGCAACTTTCTCCTCCATCTTCGCCTCAACCTCAGCAACAGAAGGCGCACCGTCAACCGACATTTCCTTGATATGCTCCGGGGTCACATGGTCGGCTACACCCGCAAGGTCGGCAACGGGAACTTCTACCGGCTTACCGGAAAACTTGGCCTCATAGTACGGTTCGGAAAAATCAAGTACCTGCTCCGGGGTCTTGCCTGCCGCTGAAAGTATCTCGTCAAACTTTTCAACGGGCATCGAAACGGGAGAGGCATCTTCCGAAGCGGACTTGGCGAACTCTTTGAACGCGGCAGGGTCACGCTTGGCAAGTTTGGACGTTTTCACCTTCTCTACAAGATTGGTCAATCCTTCGGCGTGAACAATGGATTTAATACCCTTCGCTCCACCAATGGCGAAAGGAAGAGATTGCAATGCAGTCATCGAGGCCGCACCGATATTAGGATAATCCTCTGTGTTCAATGTCTCTTCTGTGAGGAATTTCGGAATATCATTGAAGAGAAAACCAATAGCCTTCCCGGTGAGTTCTTCAATCTTTTTTCCTGCGGCAGTTTTGGCTTTATATCCGGTAATATCTTGCTGTACTGATTCAGCCCCAGAAGCTAACGATTTGTCTAATGATGCACCTGTTGATAACGTCCCGGCAGTCGCACCTAATGCCCTGAATCCTTCCGGTATCATACGGGCAGGGGTAGTAATCAAACTTCCGAATACACCCAAACTGTCCTGAATTGCCGAAAGAACTGAATGGTCGTCATGCGCTTTCTTGGCAAACTCCGGGTCTGCCATGTGCTTTGCGGTCGCACCGTCAAGGGTGTCAAAGTCTGAAATTAGGGAACGAAGATTGTTGCCATTGACCGGGCCGGTTGCAGGGGTAGCGAGTGCCGGGGGCATCCCCGCCTTTCCCGCCTTTTTGATGTTCTCAACGTGCTGATCGGGATTGACGTTGTGAGCGATATAGGCAGACTTAACCAATGCACCCTTCTGCTTGGTCGCTTTGTCGGCTAGAACCTGGTCGTAAAGTTCATCGTCTGTCATTTCTTATCCTTGGTATCACGCTCTATAATGGCTTGTTCAAGCGCGGATTCTTCATCGGGGGATAGTTTGGCTTTGCCCCTTTTCTTCGCTACGGCATCAAGGCTGGATTGCATTTCGGGAGGTCGAGTAGTTGTCACCGCTGATTTACCCGCGTCAATTTTACGCTTTGCAACGGTATTCGTCCCGTAAACCTTGCCTTTTTCCTTTACCCACTCATACTGCATTTCTTCGATAGTGGTAGACTCCACTTCATCCCGCGTGAGTCTGCCGCCCTTGATTTCCTGCTTCTCGGCTAAAGCGCGAAGAACCTTGACGGTGTACTTGTCTTTGTCTTGGTCGGTAAGTCCCGGCACGGCAGAGAGAGTAGCAGTAACGGCTTCGTGATGTTCGCTTGTCTCTCTCAGGTGCTTCGGGTCCTTCAGTTTCTTGCGCTCTTCCTGTAATTCGGTATAGTGGTGGTCGTCAACGTCTAACCTTGTCGCTTTGAATTGGTCATCAGTCATGTTGGAAAGTACGGTAGGGTCTGAACGCAACCGCCAGTAATTAGCCTCGTACTTGCGGTTAGTCTCTGCCCTTTCCGCGTTCCTTGCTGCACGTTCAGCGGCAGATGCGCTCCGCTCAGAGGCTCTTAATGCTCGTTCGGTGTTATCTCTCTGCGCTATTTTAGCACGTATCTTGCCAAGGGCTTCCCCTTGCTGTTTGGTGTCGAGCTTGCCGAAAGCAGGCATAGCCATGATATCTTTCACACTGAGTTTATTATTCACTTCCCATGCGTCAGAGAGTTGCCCGTAATTGTAATCAAACTTTTCCTTTGTCGATTGATCGTGAAGTTTCTTTTTATGCTGTATTTCGGCATAGGCGAGCTTCCTGACGGCAGGGTCTTTGGTTTCAGCCTCTACCGCCGAGTACCATTTCTCCTCATCCATCGGAGCGTTAGGGTCGTCAGATTTCATCGTTGCGCTTGCTCTGGCTAAAACATCGTCCACCATGTAAGCATCGAGTTTCGGTTTCAACTCGCCTTCCAAATGAGCGGCTTTCGCATATCCTATCTTGTTGATATTCTCGTCAAGCCGCTGTTTAGCAAGGAGAGGATTGTTTTTAGCGAGAAGTTCAATCGCGCCGACATAGGCTTTACTGGTCACTTCGTCAACGGCTTCCTTGGTGAAAGCGGAATCGTGACTGAATCCTTTGTTTATCATCCGCTGATATTTTACAGCCCTTGCATCTTCAAGCGTCTTTTCGAACGCTCCCCCTGCTCCCATGTCCATAAACTGAGTCGAGGCAAGTTGAAGCTTACTTGCGACGAACGCGTCAGAGTTCTTATCCTGTACCACCTGCCCCTGTTGGAACTCATGCCGCTCCATATCAAGGTGAACCTGCCCCCGCTCCCTGAAAGTGTGCTGATCGAACAGCCTCTTTTGCGCGTCAGTCTTGAGGGAGTCTCTGACGCTTCCGGTCATCTTGTCGTATGCTTCAAGGGCGGATGCGCCTGTACCGATAGCCTGTTCAGCTTGCGTATTGAGATAGCCGGATTCAGCCTTGCCGGTTTCCTTGTTGACAACCAAGGGGCCGTTGAAGAGGTTAACCCTTGCATCAGTATGTTGCGCCAACGCCCCTTGAACCGCCGCCGTATCAGCCTTAAACTGCTGATCGAGGGCATAGTCCTTTACCTGCTTGGCTACGCCCTGAACGCTGTCTGAGATAGCCTCCATCGCTCCGGTAACAGCGGACGAGGTAGCACGGCGAGGCGGGGATATCCCTATAGGGTTTACGGTAGATTCGTCATACCGGGGCAGAGTTGGCATCTTAATTTAACCTCAAACTGGCGTAAGTTGCGTCTGTTGCACCGCTGAGAAGGGAAGAATTAGCTTTAATAAATCCTGCCGTCTGAGCTTGACTACCCTGCCATTCGTCAATGTTCGCCTGTGCCTGATATCCCCATGCCGTCCGGGAAGCGTTGTTGATAATTCTCAGCTTGTCCAGTTCGCCAAACTCTGCCGTTTCTGCCGCAAGATTAAGAGGCGTTCCTGTCGCCGTGTCTATTCCACTTCCCGCCGCCGCTACCGACTGAGCCGCGCCGATCTTCCGCGCCTTCATCTTAGCGTCTGCGGCTTGCGATGCCCCGGCGTTCTCTGCACCTATGGCGGCTATGCGCTGATTCGTCGCATTAGCGTCTCCGGCCTTCTTCTGTTGGATGCCGGAGTAGATAGCTGTTCCGGCAGCAGCAGTTGAACTAACCGCCGCCGCAATCGCAATCATTGGAATCAAAGGCAAGCACATTATTCGACTCCTATCGGCTTTGTGGCGTAATACTTTGTCCACCTGTAGCCGTCCTGTTTGCAAAGCAGACGTTCTATCTTTTCGCTCATGTAATGTTCATCCCTGTATGGAGCATTATATATCAGCCCCGGTTCGTCTGATTCTTGATGTGCAAGATCGAATGCATCAATGGCTGAGAAGTTAGGGCCGTGTTTCTTGGCGTACCTGTAAGCTTCCATAACTTCGTGAATCGCAATGTAAATAGCAAAGTCAGGATTCTCATATTCAGCAACGCGGACTTGAAGCGTCCCGGCATCGTCAATCCAATAGTCTCCGTAATCCCAACCTGTCCGCATTTCAGCGACAGGAATAACCTTGATGTGAATGTCAGAAAATAATCCCATGCTTTCCTGCCTCTTCGATAGCGCATTGAGCCTCTGCCAGAACATCACACTCGTAATTGAGCTTGTGAGCCTTCACCTGTTCCGCGTACTTCGTGGCGTTCTTTGCCGCCTGTTCCAGAGTGTTGCCCGTACCTACTACCGCGCCGATGTAACGATCGTTGTCGTTCGGCACAACCCATGTCGCGCCATCCTTGACGCAGTAGTTTTTCAGCTTCACGAAGTCGGCAATCTCGGGAGGATAGTCAACCTTCAGCCATTTACCCTTCCCGTACCATTCCGAAGTCAGGATAAGTTCAACGCCGAACTTGGCAGAAGGTACAAGCACCGGCAAATCTCCCCCTCCGATATCCCACATGGCTTGAGCGTAACAGCCTGGAGCGTACATTTCCGGCATCAGTTCGCCAGGGGGAGAGGGCATACGGCACGTTGCGTCGATGAAATAAGATTCGCCATTTTCTGTGATACGGTTCTCTGTCGAGTACAAGCCCTGATAACCGGACATTGCAAAGAAACCGGCAACCTTTTCCATGCTGTCTTTCATTACGGCGGGTACAGAAGGAGCGACCTTGCAGATGTACCATTCATCCTTCCCTTCTATCCCGACAAGGCCGTTGTCCGCATACTGTCCGTTGAGGTTGAAAGTGTCCATGCCAATCTCGCAACAGGACTCAATAGGCTCCTGAACGATAAACTGTATCTCGTCGTCATGCTGTCCGACAATGGAAGATATCTCGTCAAGTACGGGGTCTATCGCTTCGGCATCGTGGCAACAGAATGTTTCCGTTACTCCCCGATACTTCTGATCGCGTAATTTGATATATCTTGCCCCCTTAACACCTTTCAAATGTTCCCGTAATGGTTCTATGCCGGTTATCACTTCAAAGGGAGCTACGGGCAATCCTGCGGCTTTCAGAGTCTCATAGAATAACAGCTTGTCGGTTTCCATCAGGTCGGAACGAAATGCGCTCACAACCCGATAGCCCAAAGATTTCAGGTGCAACGCTTCGGAAGCAAAGCTGCAATCGGGGAAGATGAACAAATCAATCTCCCTGTTGGAAGCGTCAACCTGAACGTGCGACCACAAATCGGTAATCTGGTGTACGCCCTCAATGCCTGTCCCTATCTGCGACCTGTCCGTTTTTTTGTAGGAATCCGAATCAGGGAGATAGTACAGCACTTGCCCGAATGACTTGGCAAGTACCGGCGCAAGGTGGAGGGCAAGCCCGGTGTCCACAAGGCAGACAGTTTTGGTGGAGAGGTCTGTTGCCTCTCGCGTCGCCTCAATAGGCTTGTCTGACTTATCAGCGACATACACCGGGCCTGTGGGAGTATTTATAAACGCCATTATTTCTCCATATAGAACATCTGGAACGGTTTAAGAAACGGCCCCATTATCCGCACTTCTCCAAACTCAAACGATAACCATTTCAACCACTCGATCGCCTTCACATTACGCACATCGACAAAGTTTTCCAGACGGTCAAAGTTATTCATCATCACCTTAACCATGCGCTTGTTGCGCCGGAGGAACGCCATTGCGTATTTGTCAACGTCTGTCGTGCCGATCATCCAAGGTCTGCCGACTGTTGAGAGTACGGAAGCAGGAGCACAACCAAACATACATACCGGCACTTCGTCTGCCATCCCTGTCCACGCAAGCGGAGAGACAATGATTGACTTGTGCAACGCCTCCAAAGGAGTCAGCAACATATAATCCCAAAGTTCCCGCTTGTCAGCATCACGGACGTTTGCCGCGATATGGAGGATATGCTCTTTCTCTGCTTTGACGATAGAGGGGGTCAAAATCCTGCTACCTCCACTTCGGGAGTAATGGAAAGAATGTTGCACGGCAACGGCTTGTCCTGCCGGATGAACACGCGCCCGTCCTTTGTCCATGTTGCCTGAATTGATATGTCAATAATCCCGCTTGTCAACGCGGGGGCAACGTCGAAGTTTTGAATAAGCTCTTTCGGTTCGTCAAGATGGTCAACGTCAGGGCCGACTTTGATTCCTGAAGTCTGGTCAACAACACACGATACGGCATTGATGATCTTCTTCTTGTCTCTGATGTTCTGTCCATGAACGGCGATATTGAGCGTTTCAATGTCTGCGGTAATTGGTAGCCCGATATGAACGATGGAAGCGGGATCGTCAATCGTCACCGCGCCGGAAGCGACAACCTGCGGAGTCAACACAAACCCGTCCGCAAGAATCGCAACCGTCTTTCCTTCCAGATGGTCAATCCCGGAAAATGTTGTCGCCGGTTCACCGTGATAAGATAATCCGCAATCGACAAAGAACGCCTCTTTCTGGTCAAGGAAACTCCGGTTAGCAAACCTTTCGATGTATCTCTTCGTGGTATCCCCGATTGTCCTGTTGACCACGAAGTAAACGGCATCCTCAATCCCTTCAGGGACGCAACAGACAGACTCAACCTTGCCGTCTGTGTCGTGTCTGTGCCATGCAGTAACTTGCTGTTCAGGAAGGAATGTCAGGCCGAGTAATGAGCCATCATCACGCACTACCCATACTACGCTATCAGGAGTCTCCTGATACGCCCAATCGACAATAGTATTGAAGCGTAACAGGTGATTCGACATTATAGTTACGTCTTGCCCGACAAAAGCATCCTCTGAAAATGAATAGCCGAGCGTCCTGACCTGGTTCCCTTTCTCTTGGACGAATAGGGCATAGCTGTTTATCTTCAAAGGAGGAACATCACTACACCCGTTCGCGCCCTGGTTCTTCATCACAACAGTGGCAGGGGTCACAACACCGCCGCCCTGCTGTCCGCCATCCATAACCCACGGGCCACCTGAAGTAAACACGATCAGCTTGGAGAGTTCCAACAGATGCTTGACGACATTAATCTTGTTGCTGAACACCTTAACAGTAATAGCGTCATCATCGAGTATCGGCATCCCTACGCCGAAATCTCGGAATCCCTTTGTCCGACTCATCCAAAGATTCTGCGGTTGTCCGAACGAACCGCCAAAAATCTGACGCTGTTGGTAGTATGAAGTCGTACCGGCATATTTCTGTGCGCTCCCGTAAGCCGCTAACGCCCATGTGTAGGTAGGGGCGACAACTGCGGTTCTGTTTGCCGTACCGCCAGAAGTGTACCCGTACCCGCCGAAGTTGTCATCTTCGTAGAAGTTTGTCGAGTCTATTACCGTAGCGGTGAAGGTTCCATTCGCATCAGTGGCCCCTCCAACTCCGGTAACTATAACCTGATTTCCGGTAGAGATACCATGTGGAACGTGAGTTGTGATTTGAACGGGAAGAGAAATACTTGCATCCCCAACGGTAACATTGTCTATCGCAACGAGCGCGGCACCGGACACCACGGAGTTAGGCAGGCGGGATTGAACCGTTGCCGTTACGTTCTTGGCATCAGTGAACGCGGTGATTACCACAATCCCGAATCCTGAATGAAGGTATTGCCAAAGTACGGCGGCAGGGTTGCTCCCGTCTATTTCAGACCCGGTGATTACGGTAGGGGCAACTGTTCCCGTTGTCCCGCTCTTTTCCGCCTGATAATAGTTCGGGCCGTACTTCCTGATATCATTTATTGTTATGGACTTAGCAACCTCCCACGACTTCGTATTGTTATCGGGAGACTGTTGGATGTAGAACAGAAGCCCCACCATGTCGGCGGTGAAGAGGTCTTTTGAAGATGTAACCGTGACGCTCCCTGTTACGTTGGAGGCGTACACCGTGATTGAATCATCAACATTGATGTCTTGGAAAGGCCCGTTGGTGAACACGAAAGGAGTTACTCGCCAGTCAGTTTGACTGTATCGAGATATCTGTTGAGTCGGATAGAGAGGGTGACAAACCGTGATGATATCAGCCGACTGAGTGAATTTCAAATTGAAGATATCATTCTCACTCCACGGAGTCGTTACCAACACTGGGATGGCTGTTCCCACCTTTTGAACCGTGCCGCCACCTGTCCATGTGCCGCCGTATGTTCCGACCAACAAGATAGTATCAACGCCAACCACCTGCACCGTCTGGATTCCGTTGATCGCGGCAGAAACTCCAACAACATTAACATCGTCACCGTTCACATAGGGATGACCCGGCACTTCAAGCTGAACCCACCCACCACCACCAGAAGGATTATACCCCGTAACCGTGTATTCCGCCGCATCGGTAACAAGCGTCCCGTTGGCAACTACTCTCATTGTCAAGTCGGAGAGTTCAAGAACATACGTCTGCTGATTGGAAAACTGGAATGGAATGATACGGACTTTCTTGGTTGAATCGTGGACTTCTGTAACGAAGCGAGTACCGGGGCGGTTAATCACCCCTCCGTATTTCTGGACGATGAAGTTCCGGCAGGTACGCAGACCTTTAAAGTAGCCGTCGAAGTCTACCCGACCATGGAGGTTAGGGGCAAGTTCTCCGTGCGTAAAAGTCGATTGAGGAAGTCCGGTAGACAATTAAAGCCTCGCTGTAAGAAATTCACTGGTAGGTGCTTCTCTCTCTACTCCCTCGTTCATATTCTGCGCTCCTGCGGACAATATGGCCGCTTCGTATGCCTTTCCTGCGGCCTCCGCATACTTCGGATTGGCAGACAGAGGCGCGGCTATCTCGGTGACGAGCAACCATGCAAGGGCATTGATGAACTTGGCAGACCAAAGAGGCAGGGTAGTTATCTGCGCCGTGTACTTGAGGATGGGAGTCAGGAGATTGCAGGCGATAGCCATGCCACCATTGATTTCGTTCTCCACCACTTCAAACGGTATCCTGTTCAGACAGTCGGTTTGGAAGATATGATCGAACGGAAGGAACGCCCTGTCCTGAGTATCGGTCAAGGTCGGCAGAACCTTTCTGGCCGCTATGCAATCATTAGGATACTGGTAAAGATACGACCACAAAGGAGGCGGGGAAGGTACAGGATTGCCTTCTGTGACCGCTACGGCTTGCAATGCCGCATATCTGTTGGCAAAGTTCCACGGAAAGTCGGCAAGGCATCTATCGCGCACAGAGGCGAAGAACTTGAGGCATACCCGCGCCTCGTTACTCGCTTCGTCAGTAGCGGAAACAAACCGAGATATCCCGCATCGGCCAAGGGCCATGTTGTAGATGTCTACCTCAGTCAAGGGGTTCATACATCAATCCCTTTATGGGTAGACCATAATGCTTGCAGTTGTTCCGTCGAAGCACCATTGTAAAACTTGACTTCCATTTTCCGCAGTTCAGCAATAAGCTCTTTTCTTGTAAGAGCCTCCGTCTGTTCTTCTTCATCGAGCGGTTCCAGCCACAAGAGCCTGATTCCATCCCACTCTACAATATCGCCCTTGACGGTAAGCCCCTGGTTCGGGCCGTGCGGCAACCAACCATTATGCTTTGCTCTGAATTTCGCCATGATAACCTCCCTCTGTTCAGTAAGAGGCCGGACCAATTTCCGGCCTCCTGTCAACAGAGACTTGGTTAGTTAGCGTTGAACCCGGAAGCATAGTAGGTCTGGAGGTCAACATCCGAACAGATGAAGGCGCTGAACGACCCGGTAGTCAGATTGCCATTGCCAGGGGTAAGATACACATCCAGATATTGCAAGTAAGTTGCAGGGGGAAGCGGAGCAACCAAGAGAGTACCTGCTGGCGAAACTGCGGCGAATGCCGGGAGTGTCAACAGAGTATTTACTGTGCCATTGAGCGACGGGTTAGTCCCTAATGCCCCAGCAATGGTAGCACTTGTCCGAAGACTCGGGGTGATAGTTGAATCGCTGCCACCATCCGTCATTGCCGTAGTGCAGGCCACTACCAGATAAAGCTTTTCGGTTCCGACACCTATATTTCTGGCAATGCCGATATCCACAACTCCCTGGGCATACGGGGGAACTGTGGTGTTGATTGCCGATGCAGCCGCCGCTGTTACGGCCTGCTGCCATGCGAAAATAAGCTTGCTATCGAGTTGCATAATTTTTCTCCTTTCTGCCCGAAGGCTATTAAGAAATCTGGTTCTCGGTTTCGAGAAGAGCGTCGCAGGAACGAACGGGAACGCCACGGCAAAGGGTGATCGGACGGCCAAAAACATCATTGCCGGATTTGAGGGTGAACCCGGACTTGATCTGCGCCTGACGGTCGAGCATAGCCGCTATCTTCCTTGTGCAGTAGAAAACCGGGTTCGGCATCATCTGTGTAGCGGCAGCACCGTTTGCCGTACTCGGACTCTGCCCGGAACGAGTCTCGCCTACTTCGGGGGGGATATGCAGAGAGTCCATCATCAGGCTCAGAATGTCAGGGCCGTTACCGGCTTTGAGCGCGTCAACGTCGATGTTGGCAATTCGGACGATGTAGCGCCAGTCTTCAACTGCCAGACCAACTTTCCAGTCGAGCAAATCTCCAACTGCGCGGAATCGGTTTCCGCCTGCATCGAAAGCATCGAAGATGCCGAGGTCTTCACGTTGCAGACCGCCCTTTGCACCCTTCGGGAATATTCCGTGAATGGTAGTACCAGACCACCCGACAAACCAGATGGAGGTCATTTTTCCATTATTCCGACCTCCTGCGTCGATGATGTTGCCGCCGTTCCCTGCGGTGAGGGAGCTGAACCGGGGGGCAAGTCCGTTGAACTGTTGGGGGTTGATGGTGGAGTCACCGTAGAACAGGGCAGAGGAAAGCCCCTGGTTCATGCCTTCGATAGACCCGAGCATTTCCTTGAGCCGGAAAGCGGCAGAGTTACCGTTGAAATCAGCGGCATCCTTGTCGATTTCGGTACGCTGTTTCATGGTCGCAACTGCTTCCATGACCTTTGCATAGGTCGATTTCGTGGGAGGAACGCCCTGATACCAAGATGTCCATGTCGGGGTAGGAAGCCCCGTGCGGACGTTAACCTGATGACCGAGGGCGGTGTTGCCTTCAACCCACGGCATGTCAAGCAGTATCGGGTTTTTCTGTTGCAGAAGTTCCACGATAGGAGCGACATTGCCGCTCGGGTCGAGGACGGAAATTACGTCAAGCATTGTCGGGAAAGCTCCCGTTGCGTCAGGACCAGCCATGATATTTTCTCCTTTCTTTCGTAGTTGTTAATGTATTTTTACGTAGCCGCCGACACACCCGGAAATGTTCAAGTATGGTGCAACCGGATTAACCGCCCTTGTATGCCAAGCTGTATTCGGAACAGGGGTAGCGGTGTATGACGCTTTTATGGAGGTCGAGAGCGGCATGAGCCTTTCAAAGCACGTACCCGAAGCAGACCAGATGCTATACAGGACTTTACCTGTAAGACTGATGCCTTTGGATGTCACAGCGGTTGTCTGCGTCAGGGTGTTATCAGGGGCGAAGAACTGGATGATAGCCCCGCTGTTGAGCAGAGGGTAAGGGACACGCGCCATATCAGCGGAAGCGACTGTCGCTATCGCTATGACGAGCAAAAACGAAATTACGATTGTTTTCATACTTTCTCCTTTCTGTTTATAGTTATCTTGCCGGAAGTCCGGGAAACATTCTTTCGGCCATACTCTTTCCTGCTTCACCTGATTCCTTGCCGCCCATTTCAATGCTGTCCTCTTTCAAATACTTGGACATACGGGAGAACACGCGCACCAGTTCAGGATTGTTACCAAGTCCGTACTGGTCGAATACCTCTTTCAACTCAGGAGTGCCGAGGGTATTAACCACCCTCTGTGCATCGGAAACTGAAGCGTCAAACTTGTCGCCGCCTATCTCCTTGTCCGATTTGCACTCCTTTACCCATGCTTCAAGCGTTCCCTGCCAGGCTTCGGTCTGCCTCTTGATGAACGCCGGGGCGATCTTCTCCGAGTAAAGGTCGATAACCTTCTGCGCCTTGTCCTGCGGCAGATTCAGTTCCTTGAACAGCGGGGTGACTTCTTTCAGGAGTTCCGCGTCAAACTCCATGCCGTCAGGTATCTTGAAGTCGGCGTACTCTTCCGGCGCTTTGGTTGCCGCCTCTTCGTCGGACTTCACCTTGTCCTCTGCCGTCCGTTCTTCTTCGGTCAAGGCCGCACGGCGGGTCTCTTCCGCCTTTGCCGATTCAATAGCTTCCTTCTTGGACGCTATATCTTCGGGAGTGAAGAGAGTTGAGAGGTCATCGGCAGGCGGGGTATCATCGGGCGGCGGGGTATCGTCAGGAGGGGGAGGGTCGCCCGGTGGAGGGTCTGCGGGAGGGTCAGTGATATCCCCCATAAGAAGAATGAAGGGAAAAAGGAATATCTGCCGTAACCATCTACTCATCTTCGTAGCTTTCATCGGTATTCTCCTTCTGTAATTTTTCATTCTCTTTTTGCATCATTTCTTCTTCCTTCTTGTGCGTCTTGACCATTTTGTTATATGTTTCTGGATTGTACTTCTCGATTAAATTCATAATATATCTTCCAATATCTTGTTTCCCGATATTGAAAGATGTGTGGTCTTGAAACCCAAAAACCATTGGTTGTATGTGCATCTGACATTGATCGTGCAATATTTTCCAAATGAATCTGCGTCCTGCTACAGAATCGAATGTTGCTTTAATGGCCTCTTCGTCTCGTTGCCTTATTAGTTCTGCTGATGTCATGCCTGTCCGCCTGTCATGGTGGCGATGATATCAGCGACATTGCTACCGTCAGTCTCGCCCATAGCCTTTGCCGCCTGTGCGCCTTCCTTCATCGGCTTTGCCATCTGCGCCATCTGCTGCATCTGCTGTTGCTTCGCTCGGACTTCGCGCAACTGCCCCACCTGATCGGCGGTTCGAATGATCTTCGGGTTGATACCGTACATCATCGCTTCTGTTTCTATCGCTTCGTCAACGTCGAATTTATCAAGTGCTTTCGGGTCGATAGCGGCGTAAGTAGCAACAGACTGAGCTACACGCCCGATGTTTGCTACGCCCATCAATCGCATAGCCTGGGCCATGATGGAGGTGTAGACGATTGTATATTCTTTCCCCTGCAAGTCCTTTGGAGGGGGAGGGAGTAGACCTCTACGGATAACCATGTTCAACACTCTGATTATAGTCGGGTCGAAATCTTCATCGTTCATCCGCTCCATCATCGGGCCGATAATCAGTATCTTCTCTGAGTGCCGCTCTTCAATCTCCCGCGCCGTCATTTCGGGGTTGTCGGACTGAGCAAGCATCTGCATCATGTCCTCAAAGAAGGTCTTTTTAATACGGAACTGGCACTCGTTGATATCCTCCATCAGTTCTTTAATTGAAGGATTAACCTGATAGGCAGGGCGCAGACCGGCATGGGACGACTGAGCAAGGCCGTCAACATAAGTCACACCATTTGGGATGAGGGATATCTGCTGAGTGCGAAGGTTGGAATCACCGATCATGGGAGGACGAACGTACTTGTCTATCGCCTCCATCTTACGCCGTTGTTCAAGTTGGAGCTGTTTGATATCGCCAAGGCAATCCATCGCAGGGGAGAATCCATAAACAGACTCATCGAAGATATCCCACCGGGGAGCGACAATAGGGAACTCGTCAAATCCGGACTTGCGGAGGAACAGCCCTTGCGTTGCCCCTGTCTCGTAGTAGACAGACCGACACGGCTTATGCTCGTTGGCGAAGCTGAACGTATCCCTATCATCGTTAGGCTCGATGCAATGCCTGACTTCAACCTCTGTCTCGTACTGCTGAGAATCCCAAAGGTTCTTTGCGGTAGGGGAAATGTTCTCAAGACCGAACTGCTGAACCAACTGCCTGACGGTCATCGGAAAGTTGCGGTACATGGAATCGCAATGAAGGTGCGGGTTCATCGCCAACATATACGACCCGGTAGTGAAGGGGTAGAACCGGACAACGGTCTTGTCATCTTCCAGAATCGAATTTGCCGCCGTACCATACAAGCCAAGGTTGCCGTATTTCGTTGATTGGACTTGATAGTAGTTGGAACGGTTCAGGATTTCATAAAGGGTTAATTCGGCCTTATACATCCAGGCTTTTACGTCTGCTCTTTTGATTAAATCAGGGTCGGAAGTGGAAAGCTTGAACCACGGACGGGCAGGATTGGTAAGCCCTGCCATAAGACCGGACTTGAACGAACGAAGCGCAAGGGTAGCCGTAGGGTCAATTATCTTCTGATTGGCCTTAGAACCCTTGGCGGTATTGACGGTGATGTTTATACGGGCGGTTCGGGGGGAAATGTAGTCGTTGATTTCTTGCCAGTGGGGAAGGAAGGACAACCGCTCGGACTCCATAGCGGAGTATCGGCGGTCAAAATGGTCCCTTAATTTCCAGTCTGAGGTCTTGTCCTGATTCGGTTCGGTCATTGTTCCTCATTGTTGAGGCACTTAGGTAACATCGGTTAAAAGGTTATATATTACAACTACTTAACTTCCGAGCAAGGTTTTTCCCTGTGTCGAAGGAGCTTGAGTCACCCCCTGCGGAGTGGTAAGCACGGTATTTGATGCCGCCGCCCTCTTCCTTCTTCGCTCGTCATCTCCCGCCTTGGTCACGGAAGCGTCTGCCAATTGAGGCGGGGGGGCCGGAAGAGGCGGAGTAGATGGGCTTCCCCCAATACAGCCAAGCGGTAAAAGTAAAAGTTTCAACATCAGTTTTCGCATTGTGACCCCATGTGTAAAACTGAGTACTCAACTGTGTAGAAAATGTACTCACTTGATTTTGGTATGAGCCAACCCCCCGAAATGGTTAGGGTCTTTCAAGCTTATCAGCTACTCACTTGACAACAGATTTATCAGGTGCCGATGAAACCGCTCGGCGAACACGGGCCATCAATTACCATTTCCGCCTGTTTATCCGTTCGACCATCAGTTTACCCTCTGACAATCTATCGGGGGCCGGGTTGTTGTCATCTATGCCCCCTGTTGCCTTGTGCGACTACTTATGGCTTTGCTCCATGACCCCTATCGTTTAGCCGGGATGGGTCGAGTGAACCGGCCTGTTCTACAATACACATTAACCAAAAATTAATAAACTGTCTATAAAATAATAGGTAGAATGGCTTTAGTCGTACAAGTAGCCGTCTGCATCCGTCTGAACCGCACTCGCTGTTACCTTTACGCCGGTATTGCACATTATTTGAAACTCTGCCAACTTCTGGCACTTCTTCCGACACCTGACGATATGCCCCTCTTTCATTCTGTGGCATGACCGGCAGGGACTCTCCACTAGAACTCCGCAAACATATCGTACTCTGTCACCACGTTAGCCCCATGACCCTTGTTTGCCGCCGCAAATCCTTTCCCCATGACGGGGAAGGCGAACGAAAGAATCAGGCAGTCGAACTCAGGAGAGGAAACACCAAGCCGCGTCTTGATATCCTTCTTCCCTTCAAGCTGAATCTTGCCGTCAGATCGGGGAACAGTCTCAGGTTCAAGCAACGCCTGATATAACTTATCGTCCTTTGGAAAAGCACCACCATCCTTCAACCACTTCTTCGCCTCATTTGCCATCTGCGAACGCTTATTGAACACGCCAGGGTCAGACGACTCACCGGAGAACCAGACCAGTTTCCAGTCACGCCCCCAAGTGCGACCGCAGGATACAATCCCCGTTCCATACCCACCGTCGATAAACACAGCGTCCGCCTTCTCGTCATCTTCAAGCTGTTTGATTATCCCGGCAACTTCAATGTCATTGTCGTTCTTCGGAATCAGTCGTAGCATCCGAAACACCAAGCCCTGACGCAGACCGATACCCATTACATCATCGCCTTCCCACGCCGGGTCAACGGTCAGTATCTTAGGCGCGAAATTGAACTGCTCAACGCGAAGCACCCGCCCATAAGCCGCATCAACATCGGCCACGGAAAAGAACTGCTTGGACGACATATTAGGGAACATGCCCCGAATACGCACCTTGCAGAAGTCACTATCTATCCCGTAATCCTCAATCCACTCTTCAATCTGCTTCTTATTAGTCAGCCGTGAAGTCCGTGAATCAACCTGTTTCGTCCACCACCGCTTCTTAAACTTCCCCCAACATTCCTTAAACCGCCCTTTGTTCAAAGTCGGATTGCCGAACACAAGCCATATTATCTCCGTGTCTTTATCGGTCATGGCCCCTTCGGAAACTTCCCATATCGCATCGACAATTTCAGAAGCTTCATCGAAAATCAACACCACCCGGTTCCCTAAGTTATGCAGACCGGCAAAAGCCGCCGTGTTCTTCTCAGACCACGGTATCATATCCATCCGCCACGTCTTCTCATGCTTTGGATCAACGGAATAAATTGAAGTGGCTGTCAGAGTAAACCAGTGGGAGGCAATAAAAAGGCGGTGCCATTTCGCTAGCCCCGCCCAGGTCTTCGTCTTTAACTGCGTTTCGGTATTCGCCGTGACAACGCCGACAGTATCCTTCTTTGTAGACAACGCCCACAAGATAATCCACGCCACGAAAACCGTATTGTGGGTAACAATGAAGTCATTTGTGAGATATAATCCATCAAGAGCATCCACAGTTATACACATGCAATCAGTGAATCCAATCGGTTGAATATCGGTAATCCATCGGGTCAAATACCTGTCTTGTACGTTATGAACACGCTCTTGCTTGCGAGTAACGTAAAAGGATTTGAAGCTATGAGGCATAGTTAATGTTGCACGATAGCATGGGCGACCTTGGAGCTTTTCACCATTAGGTCCATTATATTTAGGATTTTTTACAGTAGGTTGCATTCTAGCCTTGCCACCTAAAGACCTTGCCAACCATATAACATCTTCAGTTAAAATCTTACTCGATGATGAAAAAACTATTGGTCCATGAGAACATGCCTCACCATCGGTGTCAAGTAGCCCACGCAAGACCTCGGCGCGTATTTCAGATGTATTGTATTTGTAAAGGTCTGGTATGCTTTTTTCATAACTATACTTCGATAAAATACCAAGACTGCGGAGAATAACCTTTAATCCGTAAACACCTAAAGCCTCAACTGGACCCCTACTATCTTTCCCGATATGATATTTAATCCCCCTAGAATCCAACTCCTGTTTAATCTCAGGTTCAATGCTTGAAATATTACTACTATTCCTTCCACCGTCCCCAAGCCATAAACCTATGACATAAGGGTCGCAAGGGACAGATTGAGGTGTAAACTCTACTGCGCCATGTTTCGGTATCTCCCATTGACGGCATAAAGCTAAACCGTTCTTACGCATTACTCCGTATTCAAGCAGTTTGCTGGTAGTCATTTCAGACCATTCATCAGAACGACCACCAACACGGTCAGGGCGACGAGCCGCACGGCCTCTGACCGTCCATAAGTGTTCTCCGCAAGCAACAGTCGAAGTACCATCATCAAAAGAAACCAAATAAGTTTCAATGACTCCCTGCTCATGGGTAGCCAAGACTTTTACAGGCTTACCGGAAGAACCAAAGACGTAATCACCCGCCTTTATATCTCCCCATGCCCTTACGCCATAAGGAGTGTCGAATAGCAAATACTTAGGTTGAGCTTTGCCAACGCCGTGGCCCGAAGCAACAGCGCACCGGATTGCCTGCCAAGGAGTTAACAGACCGTCACGAATAGCACACAGCAACTCCTTTTGCCACTCGTCAGGCCCATCATGACCTACAAGTTCACCCGAACCCCATGGGAAGGAATACAGCACCCAAGCGTAAGGGTCGCCGCTCATCGACTCCATTTCTTCGATTAAGGCAAGTTCGATGTTCTTAGAGGCGACGGCCATTCAATTTACCTTTTCAATTTTCCTCAGCATTTTGGAAATGGGAGCCGGGTTTTCCTCCCTATTGCAAACTGAACCAAAACGGTTTATCTTTCCCCTACTACTTTAGAAAGTTAAGAAAGGCAACACTACCGATTGACAAAAGCCCTCTGATTGTGGATACTATCCTTGATCCCGCTCTTCCCTTCCGGGGGAATCGGGCTTGTGAGACTCCCGCAAGGGAGCCACTCCCGGCAACAGCGATTACAAGCTCACCGGGGGTGCCGTTTTAAAGCCTCGTGTCTTCCCGGCACGGGGCTTTTGTTCTTTTGACGGACAGTATTTCTTCCTGAACCTACCTATATCCTACCTATTACTTTTACATCACTTTCAAATTGTTGTTATTATTTAGTTTTTTGTTAGTAGGATAAGTTTATCTGGAACTTAACTTAGCCTTTTTGAAAAACTCTAGCAAATTTTCTAAGGGGGCGGTCACAACAGCGCCGTCCCGATCTCCCCCCTCCCCCCTGTCCAGAATCATCGCCCAGGGAGTCGGTCAGCACCACCCTATGCTATGCGAACTCTGTACAAGGAATCACACTGATACTGTAAGTGTCTGTATCTACTCAACTTCCTCTGCCTCTATTACTTGAGATACCCCCAAAGATACCCCCAAACATTCTTGCGGCTCAGTGATCGCCTGCAATCTCCGCTGCTTGGCTGCATCCATCAGCTCGGCCAAGTTGCTGCCGACTTCATGCTCTATGATCTGGCGGTCGCCGTATCGCTTGGCGTTTTCCTTCCCTGCCTGCCATTTCTCCGCGTCTATGATGACTCTAGCGGTGTTTGGGTCTATCTTGCCGGTCAGAGATAGGCGCTTGTAGTAGTCAATGCGATCAGACCTTGCATCGGCCCGGCGTTCCCGCGCTTGCGCGTACTTGTTGGATAACGTGGCATCTTCCTTCATCCATTGGTATATCGTCTCACGGTTTGGTAGGTCGTCGCGTCTGCATATCTTTGGTAGGTTGTGTCCATCGGTTACGAGGTCGCAGATTATATCCATGATGGCTTGGCGGTCATATTCTGGTGGCCTTCCTGCGGACTTTTGCGGTGTTTGGCTCATAAACGCCCTATTTACGCCATTTGGCGGTTTTGTTGGCTTCCGTATTTGCCCTGTGCGGGGTTATTGCGGGATGGTTGATGTTGAGGTATGGGTGGAAATGGGGCATGTTGCGGATGTCTTGTTTCATGTTGTTTACTCCGTCAAAATGCTTCCTTTAAAGTCTTGAGAAAATCAAGTTCTGCTGTTGAAGGGGTGGACAATTCGACATAGCCTTTTTTTGCCAGAAATCGCATGTTGCGGCACCATGTTTTAACCTCGCCGCGGAAATGTTTTTTATCTTGTTTTGACGGTTTTAAAGTCTTTTGTATTGTATTGTTATATACTACCATACCTCACCTCGGAAAAACAATGAGTTACGCGCCAGTTTTGTCTTTTTTCGGTCCAAACTTATATGCTTTGTCTGATCGCTCTTTTATCTTGAGCAGGTCGGGGGAAATGAGCATATCTCCTTCAATTATCAATAATCCTGCATCAAGTAATGATTCCTTAATGCGTCTGTATTCCTTGGCTGTGGGTGTCCTTGTTCGCCTTGTGTTGTGTTTGTCTATGTCGGGGAGCTTGCAGGCCGGGTGCATCCACATGTGATCGAGTAAAGACCTGTAAACCGCCATTTCTTCAAGTGAGAGTTCATCTATCCTGCTATCACTCCAAAATGTGTACGGGTTCCACGGATACCACTTTAAATAATCCCTGTCCATGGTGTAGGCTCCCATGACGGCGATATTGCATTGCACCCAGGGAGCGCCTATTTCTCCTTTTCGCCTGGCCGGGCTAGGGTGCAATCATTCCTTGTGCCTGCCATGATACATTAATCATCAATAATCCGTCAAGCGAAACTATGCAATAGTAGTTGACAACATTAATTTATCTGGTATACTAACTTTAATTCTAGCTATCATAAATGAAAGGAGCATAACAATGGGACTCAGGGGACCGCAGAAAAACGAGGCAAGCAATACAGGCATGGTATCAATCCGCGTTCCGGTATCTGTTCAGGCTGAAATCAAGGCTATTTTCACCACTGATGAACTCCGCAAAGCCTTGATAAAAGCGGTTACACAAAAAAGATTGCAAATATCTAAAAAACTCAGTTGACAATGTTGCATAACGTGGTATACTGATAATCAAGAAGATGGAAATAACAAATACAGGGGGAACAAATCATGGCATACAAAATTGTGAGAATGTACTTCAAGGGCGTGAAACGGACAATCGAAACAGGGTTAACTCTTGAACAAGCTCAGGAGCATTGCAAAGACCCTGAAACATCCTCTAGCACTTGCACCAAAGCGGCAAATAAAGCCCGTACACGTAGCAAGGGGCCGTGGTTTGATGGGTACGAGCGGTACTAGGTTAAGAACGCAATCAAAGGAGGCTCACAAAATGACAAAAGGAATCTTGATTGAGACTTTGCAGAAACACGGAATAGCGACAGCAGACAACGGCCATTTTGTGAACGTAAAAGAGGAATACACGCTTAACGGCATCCCCGGCCACGACTGGAAAGCTTTTTATCCTGAGTGCTGGACGATGAAAGACCTTTTACGCTGGCTCGGTTACTAGCACCCCAACCCAAGGAGGGAATTGATATGGCAAGCAAAGCAGACCAATTTAGTTTAACCCCTACAAAGGAAAGGAGTTTTAACGCTGTAGCGTGACCAGCGGCGGGTTTCCGCCGACTGGTCCACAGCGTTTGTTATATGACCGCTGTTGGCAGTACGTTTTTATTTCACTTTACCACTTGACAACGTAACTAGTTATGATAGTATATAGGTAAATCAAGCTAGGAGGTGCAAAATGTACGAGTTCAGGGCAAGGCGGTTGCGGGGGCAAAAAATTCTTGCAGAGCAAAAAAAAGCAAAAGAAGCGGCTCGGCAAGCCGTACCGGCTGGGGTTTCCCCGGTGCTCTGGGCGGAACGTCTGGGCATACTGGACATGTTAAAGGGCGCAGTGCAGGCGGGGTGCTCTTTGTCTTGTTTCCGCAATGCAGACGGATCGGCAGCGACTCCCGAAATTGCGAGACTTGACGAGCTGAATGTAATTTGCGGAGCCCACGGATGACAAAAAACCAACTCCGCGAACTGGTGGAGGGTTTGACAGACGACGATCTGCGAACCCTCCGCGCAATAATCAACGGGAAACTATCGAAGAGACAGATCGACGCTGAGACACAAGCCAAGATGCAAGCGGCTCGTAAGCGAAAGGTCATATAACCATGAGACATCAAATAACCGAAATGACAACACCTTGCTTACATCAGCCGTTGACGGCATACCGCGTGACTTATGCCGACGGCACGGAGTATGTGACCAATATGGCGGCAAATGTGACGCTTGAAGAGGCTCGGCGGTATTTCAGCGGCAAGTTTTTTGAACTCGGGGAATATCCTGATGATCGCATTGTAAAATGTATCAATGTAGAAGCTCTTTAACACACACCAAACAGGGAATGAGGAGGATTAAAGTGAAAGATCCTCCCCGCTTGTTAGCGTCTCAGCTATTACAAGCAGGAAGGACAATAAAGGAGGGGGATATTATGACAAAGTTAGCGGCCATAATAGCAAGCAAGGAAGAATGTGGATGTATGGAAGGCTGTTTACATGAACGCAGATATGCAGCGGCAAAAGCTCAATATTATTCAGAGTGTCATAATTTGCTGATGGGGATAGCAAACCAAATGCCGTATGCGACTGTAACCGAAATAAGAGATATTGTAAAATCGTTCTTATACTCAGAATAACGGGGGGAATAAATGACCAACTACCGACACAACAAGACGACCACGCAGAAGATCATCCGCGCAGTTATCGACAATGACAGCCGGGTCAGTGAAGCAATCGAGGACGCGGAGGATTGGGCGGCGGATAAGTTGGACTCCGCAAGGGGGAATTTATTGCTTGGCGCACTTACTCTGTCAATCCTGCTGTTTATCTGGACGGTTTGTTTTTGCGGGTAAATTGAAAAGGAGTCTTAACCATGCCGCAATACTTCATAAGGTTTGTTTGTACCGGCCAATATGCCGTCTGTGACGAGCATTTCAACACCGTAATGATAGACACCCTGTATAATTGCGGGGCATACGTTGAGGGCAAAATACGGGAGTTTTTCAGGGAGGCGTAAAATGATCTACATGCTGAGTGCCAGGGCATATTTACTCATCCAGGACAACGGCTTGTCGCCTTGCGAAGCAATCATGTGCGTCTGCCGTCGTATCGACCGCAACCTGAGAAACTATTATTTCGGTCAGATTTCTTGCCTCCTGGCAGAGGAAGGGCTTTAAAGGGGAATTTTACCTGCCGCAGTTGTCTTCGTACATCTCTTCCCCTTGTCCGTGGGGGTTTAGTTAATCCTTGCCGTCACTCCCAATCCATGGCCCAAACATTTAACGTATCCAAGCCGGTCATTTTGGATTCTCACTTTGCCGAGTAAATCTTTGCCACATTCGGCACAATGGTAATCGGAAGGACATGTGCATTTATCCCCTTTATCACTTCCACACCTGTTGCATGGAACTTTCATCATTTCCCCTCCTCACTGTTCGCCTCGGCGCGGATCAGAGTGGTCTGCACTAAACAATGGAGTTTATATACTTTCCCATTGACCGGCCAAGCAGGGTGATTTTTAACCCATTCTGGCTTTACCAAAACGCCAGATGCGACATAGTACCAGTACATCAATTCTAACGCCTCCATCCCCTCCCTGCGGCCCAACTCTCGACCAGCGGCGAAGGACTGCTTCATGTCATTTCGTGTAAATATACCCTTCCCTGCGGCTGGCATGTTTCCGTGAAATCCGGTAAGCCATGCTTCAAAACTTAATTTCTCTTCCATCCCTCTACCTCCCAGTTATTTCGTGTCCTCTGTCCATTCAGCAAATATCTCAACATCTTTGGGGCAATCTTTATGCCAGATAAGCCCGTAGCCGTCATGAGTTGCTATCTTCTCCCGCCTCTTCACCTTTGCCGGTATCGGGACTTCAACATACCCCACCAATCTGGCGATATTCCGAGGTTTGGCATCGGGACAAAACTCTAGCAGCGCCTCTTCGCTACCAAAATCTCTGCACCCGCTAAGCTCTCCATTATCATATCGGACTTTGTAACGTACAACCTCCACCCTCTCCATGCGCGGCTTTGGGTTGACGAGTTCCCAATCTTCGGCAAGGTAATTTTGACCTTGTAATTCTAAAGCCACCCCTGTCAACCATCTCATTGTTTGCCATTCCGCAATTATTATGTGATTCCCCCAATTAGGGCGCTTTATCCCCTCACACTCCCCATCCTTCAAACTACGAACTGCTGATAAAAAGTCCATCCCCATCCTCCTTATTCCCCGCGAGGGGTTAAAATAGAGTATCCGCTTGATATTCCCATCCCGCTCAACCATCTCCCGTCAGGTGTTCTCATCCCGTATGCGTTCCAATCTTCATTCCAAAGGATTTGCACTTTTTCAGTATGTTGGCAATACTCACAGTTGCAATTATGGTTGATAACCATATAGTCGCCAACCATAATAGGATTTAAATTGTTGTCACTGAAACCTGTTGGCGTACGCATTTCTCTCTCCTTATCCGCCGCACACAAGGGCGGGGGGTTAGTAAGACTCGACGATTATTTTCTGACCCGGAAATTGCCCCTGACGCTCTTTGGCGTGTTTTTCGGCATCATTCTTTGTATTAAATACCAATGGCCGAAATGAGCCATCAGGTACTACCGATAGAAAAGATGATTTGTCTTTGCGATATATTCGAACGCTGTATTTGTCGCCCACCGCTTCCCCTCTTACGCCATCCTCACCGCCGAGGATGAGTGTTAGTTGACCTATACGTAATCCTGTAATGGATTCACAAAGCTGCGTAAATCCGGGAATGTTGCGGTATGGTTCGCCGGGGCGTGTGTGACATGCTCGGCACACGCCTCAGTATCGACTCTTATTTCATCATCCCAGTCAACGTATCTATCCGCCAGAAATGAGGCCATACGTTTACAGGCTGTCTCTATATCCTTGCAACGGTATTTCCGGCATTTCCACGCACCATCAGGTTCGGATTGCCGTTTCCAGAGGAATGACCAGCAAGGTTTAGTATATTCAGATTTTTCCATAGTTTTCTCCATCGTCAGCCGGTAGCAGGTCACAGCTCATAACCTCATGGCCTAGAGCATCAAGCCTGCGCCGTACTTCTCCTGAATATTCGCAAGCAATTAAAACCTTCACATTCCCCCCTTACGCCATCCTCCTTATTCCCCGCGAGGGGCCGTCCTCCGTTGTTTCATCCACAAATAAAGCGCAATCGGCCAACACGAGATAACGACTGGAAATGTCCAAAACGACTCCCATTGAGTGTAGCATTCAGGGTGTGTCGGCTTCACAATAAACCTCCTTATCAATAAGCCAATGACCAAATTAATCAATAGTCCCGCAACTACATATTTCATTCCCTCTCTCCTTATCCGCCGCACACAAGGGCGGGGGGTTATGGCCATTGGCCTTCAAGTATCTGTTTCCGCATTTCATAGTCAGCCACGTTAAGCATTACCTCGGCTCGTGCTTTCCAGTCAATCTGAGGAACCTCTTTAGCCGCCTCGGTTGCCATTGCCTTGTAAATTTCCTTGCAGAGGGTCCACGGGACCGCGTTTCTTTGAGTGTGCTCGTGGAGGTCTCCATGCTCATCGTAGTAAGGGGCATCCTCGTCCCAATAAAATTCACCGATGCACTCAATTTTCATGGCAGTGGTGACCAAGGGTTTCCCATTTGGATGCAGAGGGATAGATATGCAGGCCATAACCAGTGAATCGACCGGAGTATACAAATCCATGTCGGTCTCCCCACCCCTGATATTGCTTTCATCTTCTTCGCGCATAATTCCCCCCCCTTTTTACGCCATCCTCACCGCCAGCCCCTTGGTGGTGAAATGTCCGGCTGTTAGAATGGTTCAGTCTAAAACACGGATCATTTTGTCATAGCCGCATTGCGTACATACCCACCATTCCGTTGTGATCTGGTTTGCGCCCACTCTCAATTCGACAAGAACAGGGGCTTTACACTTCGGGCAATATACCATTGATTCAAAGCTCATTCTTTCACCCCTTCGCCGAGTATGCGGTACAGTTCTTTTAAGTTCTCTTTGGCCTCTTCTTCGGTGCAAAATATAGCGGCTATTTGTTTTTCATTATATTGGGAGTTGACCGGCCTACGGTACATCCCCGCCAGTTCAATTAACTTTTTCACGGGAGGGAAGTTGTCACATTCCTTGATAGACTTGCACAGGGCAAATTCAATAGACTCTATGCTCCAAGGTTCAAGGGCTTGGAAGTAAATACCCATTGTTTCCTTCGGCACTTGCTTAAAGAATGCGGCCCCGGTTCCCGCCATTGCCGCCGCAAATCTCATCTTGTCCTGTTTCCCTTCCATGATGTTCCTCCACGAAATCCCTTGCGGCCTGTTTGGTCTTGTCTATCTTCATATCCTCGAAAGTGGATTGGGAAGATGACTTATTCTTGATATCATTACCCTCCCAAGTCCTGACGGCTGCTTTCCAGTTTGACATTTGTTTAGTATACCCTTTCGGTATCCAATTTCTAGTTTCGTAATGGTCATGAAACTTTTGAGGGTCAACATTATTATTTCTTTCGGAACAGTATATAGTCACCTCTTCGATAGAAGGAGGTACAAATCTTTTGACTTTATCTTTTATTGTTATTGCTTCTGTTACTGCTACTGCTACTGGTTGAACATCGCTGCACACTTGTTCAACATTAGTCAACATATGTTCAACACTTGTTGCCCTTTGCTCAGCACTTGCTTTACCGGCTAAAGACCTCTTTTGCCTGAATCCATGAGCTTCTGAAATAATTTTGGAGGTCAATTCGTTCCTTGCCTTGTCGGGGTCATCCGCCCGGAGATCGTGAAAGAAATTAAGGAAAAAATTTAGCCATTGGTCGTGATCTATTGAAGTTAATTCTGATAAAACTGATTCGGGATTTACTCGGTAGAAAAAGTTTTTACCCTTCTTCAAAATGTCCCTCCCAGGAACGACAAAACCCCATGCAGATTATCACGCGCCAACGTAGATAAGTTACAGGGGGTTTCATGGGGTTTTGAAGGCCGGACTTATTTTACCGGCAAATTGTGATTTGTTTCAAGTAAACTCTAACACATCTACGTTGGCAAATCAACCATAACAAAACAATTAGTGCCTGTCAATAAAATAATCAGCGATTGCAATAGGGAAAATGAATCCCCGGAAAAAAAGAGGGGGAGGGAAAATAAAAGTACGAATATTTGCTTGACAAGTTTCCTGTCATTTGATACCGTCTATTTCAGGAGGGAAAATCATGGTACTTGAAATGCTCGCAGAATATAGGAAAAAAGCCGGGTTGACTCAAGAGCAACTGGCTTTCAAAACCGGAATGACCGGGAGAACGATAAACCGCATTGAATCCGGTAAGGGCGTTCACCTCAATAACGCCAAGGCCATTGCCAAGGCTCTGCATGTGAAGCTTGATGAGCTTACTCGCCGCACATTGGAGGAATAGCCATGCCGCATCTCCCCCAGGATAGAGATTACAAGAACAGCCCGAAGAGACTTTGTGTTGGTGGCATATGTGCAATTATCGCGCTGATACTCGCCTTCATTGCTATAATGCTACCGCCCACCATACCGAGTGACCAGAGTACCGCTGACAGGCTTTACAGGGAAGCTCACAGACGGGCAATTGACCAGAACACAGCGGCGGCGAAAGCCTATGCAATCAAGGAATTGAAACGGGGGGTGAGGTGATGTACCGATATTTTTTGAGTTCCACTTTCGCGGGGGAAAAGTTTGAAAAGGAAGTTTCTGTAGAAGAATTTTGCAGAGCCGAACGTTCATCAGGATTTCAACCTAAAATGGCAAGTTCTGACCCTGGTTATATGACTACACCCGCAACAGGGGGATTTAGCAGTAGTTACGGCATTTCAGGGCGTACCGAGTACATTAAAGAGGCCGACAAATGACCATCCTCGACCGTCTCAAGCTCGGCGCGTTGGTGATACTGGCGATATCAGCAGTATGGGTAGCGGTGAGAATCTGCTTGGAGGATGATTAAATTAAATAGGGGGAGTTATGCCACGCGACGCAAAGGGAAGATTTATTAAGGCTGATACCGCGCTCACCGTTAAAGCCTACAAAGGATTTGATAAGGATTTGTCCTGCCGAGAGTACAAATACGAAGTTGGACAAACGTACCATCACAAAGGCGCGGTAAAAGCCTGCGAGTCCGGTTTTCATTCATGCGAGAATCCTCTTGATGTCCTGAGTTATTACGACCTTTGCGATAGTCGTTTTGCGGCTGTTACGGTCGGCGGAAAACTCGCAAAACATAACAGAGATTCCAAAATTGCATCAGCCACCATAACCATTGACGCTGAAATCAAGATACCCGAATTTATTAAGGCCGCAGTTAATTACATGATGGGTCTGTGCAAAGTCAAATCGGGTGACTACTCCCAACTGGCGGCATCGGGTGACTACTCCAAATTGGCGGCATCGGGTAACTCCTCCCAA